>Ga0209550_10000865_pt1 | contig 28970 bp, 35 predicted proteins | sample LauGreSuBDMM15SN_2_FD_187567 | JGI IMG/M metagenome (GOLD analysis project Ga0209550, IMG submission 187567) | Freshwater lake microbial communities from Lake Michigan, USA - Su13.BD.MM15.SN (SPAdes) (version 5) | ecosystem: Environmental > Aquatic > Freshwater > Lake | place: Lake Michigan... | reverse complement strand
CCTCCCATTCCTCCTCCCATTCCTCCCCCCATCATACCACCTCCAAAAAATGCATTAAATATATCATCCATATTATCAAAAGGCATATTCATTTCTTGTCCTGGTCCATGTCCATTAAAAAATGGATTTTTATTTCTATTATCGTATTCGCTTCTTTTTTCAGGATTCCCAATTGTTTCATATGCTTCACTTATTTTTTGAAATTTTGCACTAGAATCTATCTCATTTTTATTTTTATCAGGATGATGTTTGAGAGAAAGAACACGATAAGCCTTTTTTATTTCTTCTTGTGTTGCATTTTCATTTACACCTAAAATATTATAAAACGACTCTGTCATTTTTATATTTATTAATATAAAGAAAAGCTTAAATAATAATTTACGAATAATATTAAATGGATCCAAAATTATTTATTTATAAGTATCAACCAATTTATTTTAGCGATTTTGAAATAGATAAAGAAATTATTGATTTATTAAAAATACTTATTAATATTGATAATTTAAATATCTTATTCATAGGAAATATCGGTTCTGGAAAAACATCTATTTTAAATGCTGTTATTAAAGAATATTATCAAGGTTATCAAGAAAAAGAATATTCAGACAATATACTCCATATTAACAGTCTCAAAGAACAAGGAATTAACTACTATAGAAGTGATGTAAAAACATTTTGTCAAACTTGTTCAATTATTAAAAATAAAAAAAAATTCGTTGTTTTAGACGATATTGATTTTATTAATGAACAAAGCCAACAAGTATTTCGTAATTGCATTGATAAATATAGTCATAATGTTCACTTTATTTCTTCGTGTAGCAATATTCAAAGAGTTATTGAAAGTATACAATCACGTCTTACTATTATTAAAATTCAACCATTGAAAAGATCAAATCTTTCAAAAATAATGTTAAAAATAAAAACTAATGAAAATATTCAAATTAATGAAGACGCGGAAGAGTTTATTTTAAATGTTTGTAATAACACAGCAAAAATATTAATAAATTATATGGAAAAATTCAAGCTTTTGAATGAAAATATTACTTTAGAATTAGCAAATAATGTATGCACCAATATTAGTTTTTTTATTTTTGAAGAATATACTAACTGTGTAAAAAATAAAGATATAGAAGGTGCGTTAAATATCATTTATAATATTTATGATAAAGGATATTCTGTTATGGATATTTTAGATAATTATTTTTTATTTGTAAAAGTAACACAATCTATATGTGAAAATGAAAAATATAAAATAATTCCTATTATTTGTAAATATATTATTGTTTTTCATAACATTCACGAAGATGAAATTGAACTATCTCTCTTTACAAATAATTTGATTCAACTTTTTTAAGTTTATTTATTTATATTTAATTATAATTATATTAATTATAATTATTCTTTTGAAAATAATATTTTTTATATATAGTATATATTTATGTCAAGTCAAATAATTAAAAATAATTTTCCAAAAGAATTATTATTTGATTTTTTAAATAAATTATGCGATAAAAATGACAAATACTTTATTTTTAATAAAAATTCCTATAAAAAAGGCATTTTTACGAATGAATTAAATGAATTTATAGAAAGTTGTAAACAATATTATCATTTATCAAAACAAAAATATCTAGAGAGAAAACAATCCTATAGCAATTTTGCTACTATTTTAAGACAAATATGTAACTTTAATAAAATTAAATATACAAATATCATTAAATATGAAAAATCTAGTTATGATATTATTTATTATATATATTATGTAAATTAAATAGTAATACTAATTTTAATAATCTGGATATTTATCTTTTATTACATAATTTGCAGAGTAATTTGGTTTTAATCCCCATATATCTATTAATGGCATCTTCCAAAAACCTATCCACGAATTATGTTGTTTATTTTTATGTTTTTCATTATAATTATTTTCTGAACACTCTGATACATTAGACAATAATATGTGTTTTCCTATAATAGTTTCACTTTCTAATATTTGTTGATGAGATAATCTAGAAAACCATTCATAATGTCTTCGTTTTAAAATATCTTTTGCAGGAATTAGTATACCATACGTTTTTTCATGAAAATCTAAATAATTTTGTGATAATAAATCTTCAATTCCTATATATCTATCATCTGATGTTTTAACACCAATATGTATACCATTAATCAAATATATTTGCCCAGATTTAATTTTTGATTCACACCAACGATCTAAATCACCCAAAAAGATAGATTCATTTGTAAAATCAGTAGATATTGTTCTTTGAATAAAATCAATAAATTGTTTACATATCGGATTTTCTTTTTCACATCCAATAAAACTACAATCTGGATAAAAATTATACGATGTAGAAGTAATATTTGTATCTTTATTTTCACATAAAAACATTTGTTTATGTTTTGTTGCCTTTTTATACAAACCAATCAAATCTTTCGTACATAAAAAAGAAATAGGAACGTTTATTCCTCCATAAGTATATAATAATTTCATAATTCCCATTTGTCTTATATTATCTAATACAGGACTAGATATTTTTTTCATATCTATATTCCACCCTGGTATCAAATTCTTAAAAGAATAATCATCAATAATACATATTTTAAATGATTCATCACAATTTTTTATAATACTTTTTACTGTAAAATATAAATATGGTTGATTCAGATTGAAAGAACTTCTTGAACCAAAACTTAACCAATTTCTTGAATTATATTCATAAGGCACATGTATCCATAATATTGGTTTTTTTAATTTATTTAAATCATCATTTTCATCACCTAATAAATACTTTTGTATATAATTATAATCATCCATACTCTCTTGTCTTTTACGCTTTTCTTCAAATCTCCTATATAATATAATCAATACAATCAAAATAAAAAAAAGTATTATAAATTTTGTAAATGATTTCATATACTATAATATTACATTTTTATTTTTATTTTATTTTCTCTCTACAACTATAATCTAATTTTCTAATTTATACAAGTTCCCCCAAAATTGATGTTGTTTTTTCATTACATCTTCTGATTGTTTTGCTAATTTATAAGCACGAAGAGTTGTATCTTTATCTTCTATTTGATTTTTATTATTTAAATATTCTTTTGCTTGTTGAATAGAATATGGAGTAGTATTTTGCGTTTCTCTATATTGTTGATATTCGTTTACGCTCTTATATTTTGGTATATTTTCATAATCTTCCATAGTAACTGGTATAATTGTTTCTGTATGGGCTTTGCGTAAATCTTCATAATTCAAAGAGCTAAATAATCCCGAAGAATAAGAATCAGGAACTTCTCCTGTTAAATTTGTAAAAGAAGAATTCATACTAGATATCTCAGTTACATGTCTTTTTAATATCATCGCTTTTGATCTTAATTCTTCTTTCTTTTTATCAAAATCTTGTATAGTCATTTGATGATTTTCATTCAAATCTTCATTAGATTGTAACCAATTACCGTATCCGTGTTCTTCTTCTTCTAATGATACTTTTGTTTTTTCAAATTTTTCATTAAACCAACGATTGAAATGTTTTGGATCTTTCATCTTGTCATTATTTAAAACATTGTCAAGTGTTTTTTTTTCTGATTTAGTCATATTTATTTTATTTTTATGCACTTCTTCATCTATATTTTCGTTAGATCTATCTAGATTTTTATTCTTAAATTCCCATATTGCAAAAAGTGATTTATAAGCACGTGAATAAAAACGAAAATATTCTGGTGATAATCCAGACTTATCTGGATGTGTTTTTAACACTATTTTTTTGGCATTTTTTAAATCATATTCATTGAAATCTTCTGGAATTCTAAATAAACTCAATATATCTTCTAATTCATAATTTTCTATATTCAAATCTATATTGCAATTCTCATTCATTAAATTATATAATTATAATTTAATGACTAATAAAACTTATTCCAATTTATATACAGTAAAAAGTACAACAACCTATTATATAAGTATTTATTTTACTTGAACAATTGTGTTTTTTATTACATTCAAATTCTAAAAAACTCGTATATATGTTAAAACATAAACACGTAGTTTCTATATCTCTATCTATTATCTCTTCTTTCATACTACAACAATGAAAACATTTATTCTTATTTTCTTTTTTTGTTAGTTTTTCATTTTCTAGCATAACTCCTGTTAAATCACTTAAATTATGAGAAGAACTACATGAATTCATCATTTCTTATATAATTGGTTTTAATAAATATTTTATTTTTTTTATATAAAATATTTATTCAAATAATAAATTTACAAATTAACGGTTTGAACCTCTTATAGGAGGATTTAACATTCTTGCTTCTACTAAAAGTTGTCCACATTTTTTAAAAAAAATATCCATTTCTACAGGATTATTTCCTGTTACAGATTCATCTGGAATAAATGTCTTGTTACCTTTTTTATAACATAACATAACAGGTATTCCATTTACCATTTTTTTACTTTTTAAAAAACCATAAAAATCAAAACTTTCATCTATATCAATATCTCCACAAATTACATCTGGAGGAGAAGCAATAAAAACAGCGTGTACTACATCTTTTATTTTTTTACAAGGACCACACCATTCTGCGCCTAATTTTAATAAAATAACTCCTGGATTATTTTCTAGTAAATGAAAAAAAGCTTCTCTAGATTCAATCACACTAATAATTTCTTTGGACATAATATTATACTATATTCTTTCTTTTTTCTATATGTTATTTTTATATATTATTTTATATTTTTATATATTTTATAATTACTAAGATTATATTTTTTAGTAATTTATTTTTTAATAATTGGTACAGCTCCAGCTCCAGGTAAATGGTTAATTAAATAAGGCTTGGATAAAGGTGATCTATCACTTTCACCTGCAATATTGGTTGCAGTCATTTGAAAAGTATATAGTTGTCCTTCTTGTAAATTAGGAAATATTTTTTCAAATGTTTCAATATAATTATTCCAATTATTATATTCTGGTTTAAAATGTATTCTTTGTCCATCACTACAATAAATAGTAAAAAATAATATCTCTAATGATCCAGTATACTGAGGAGTATTGAATATAATTTTAGCGGATTTTTTTAGTGGTAAAACGTTTATTATTTCAGGTGGATAAGATTTTGAATATTGAAATTGTGGTGGATCTTCTATAACTAGTTTTAACGAAATTGTTTTATTATCGTGATTTTCATCTGTTACATTTATTTCTAAGTTATAAGTTCCCGTTTTTTGAATAGTTCCGTTTAATAATCCATCATTAATATGTAAAAGATATAAATCTTCTACTAAATAACTTCCTCTGTGACCATTAATACTGTAAATTTTATCTCCTCTTCCACCTGTGGTTGAATAAAGAATGTTTATTGGAGTATTGGTATAAAAATAAGTATCTGTTAAACCAGATATAATTAGTTCTGGAGAAACGCTAAATTTTGTGGGAATTGATATTGTTGTGGTAGTACCGGGATTTAAATAACTAGTAACTTCTACAGTTGAAATATACTCTATAGTTGATGAAATAGTAGATGTAACATTGCTTCTTAATTGTAATGATATAGTTTTTCCATTGTATCCTGGTCTAGTGAATCCTTTAAATAGTTCTCTAACACTAGTACTAGTCCCACTTAAAGGAAAAGAAATACCAGCAGGAAGAGCTAACAGATCCTCTGTAAAATTCAATGTGTCTTCATCATCATTGGGCTCAGGTATATATCCTGACACCAAGTAATTAACTGTATAATCTTGTTTTGAATTCACATTTATAATGCTTGGACCATTTATTGATAATATTTGATTAGATGAATCAATAAATAAATCATAACTATCATAATATCTATTACCTATTGATACTATTTTACCTTTACAATTATGCTCTCCGGCTGGAACATTTATTAATGTCCAGTGAAATATAGTATTTTCTTTCACCAAACCATTGGTGGATATATTAGTATGTAGACTAGATCCACTTATATCTAAACTATTTACATTCACTAATACTGCATCATAAGTTACTGCATTTCTAGATAAATCAGAATCAGAAGATAATCCAAAATTATTTAACGTACCCTTTGTTGGATTATTCCATCCAGTATAAAATAATTCTCCGTGATTTTGCGAGGCATCACGTATAATAATATTATAAGTATCTGGAAGAGTTCCAGTATAAAATAGACCTCCAAAACCTGAATTTATTCCTTGATCATTTTCTAACGTTCTAATTGTTCCATTATTAAAAATACCATAACCACCATTTCCACCATAAACAGATCCATAACCTCCATATCCACCACCATTTCCTCCTCCACCACCACAATAATTACCAGGTCCACCATTTCCTCCACGTGCACCTCCTCCTCCTCCACAATAATATCCATATCCGCCATTTCCTCCACCATAAGAATTTGCGTCATTACCTTCAGTTCCACCTCCACCAGGACGTCCACTAGATCCATTGTCATCATCTCCACCTCCACCTCCACCACCACCTGTTTTATTACCAATACCTCCTAATTTAGCAGGGTGTGTGTTTGAACCTCCACTACCCCCTCTGTTACCTGCATTACTTACACCACCTCCACCACCACCATTAGTTCCAATTCCTGGATTACCACTTGCATCATATTTTCCTCCATCCCCCCCATTAGCATAATTTCCACCACCACCACCACCTCCAGAATAACCATCTCCACCTTTACCAGATAATCCTGCACTTCCTCCTCCACCACCTCCACCAGATAATACTTTTTTATTGACTAATTTAGTTACAGTTTTACCTTGGTTTATGTATATTCCGTGATTACCTGATTTTCCAGAATCTCTGCTGTATGAAGATGATCCACCACCTCCAATAATGATATTATTATTATTAAAAGAAATATCTGTATCAATTAAAATAGCACCATAATCCATTTGATTATTTGCAGATAAATCATAATTACTACTAACATCTGAACTGATTTTTGTTAGAAATGTAAGACCTGAATTTGCATAAGTAATGCCAGTGGAATTAATTGTAGCAGAATAACTCATTATATTTTACATAAATACAATAATTTTTACTTTTAAATTCAATTTATTCATTTACTAAATTCTCTAAAGTTTCAATATCTATTTCTGGCAATTCTACGTGTGATTCCCAAAAATACTTACAATATGCCCAAGTATATTCACAATCTGTTTTATACCATTCATCATGTTCTTTTAATAAAGTCTTCCATATTTTTTCTGGCAATAATTTCAAAGAAGGTCTAGGAACTACATAACATAATTGTACCATTTGTGAAACTGGTTTATGTGTATTTGGTTTAATAAAGACTTTTCCATCAATGTATGGAATATATTTTATTAAATCTTTTAATAATGGAGGATATTTATATTTATAACGCCACCTCCAATCTATACAACCACTACTATAATATTTCAACGTCCATTCTAAACCTTCTAAATAATTCATACATATTTCTTTTTTTTTCTCATCATTCACCTCAAACCCAAATAAACATTGATAATATCTATTTTCCCAAGTATAATGATATGGATTAATATATTTTTCCACATCTCTTTCATAACTAGGAATATTCTCAAATTTTTTATATTTTAATTCAGGAGTATCTTCCCCATATTCATATTTACCTTTTTTATCACGCAATTTCATTTCTGTTTTCAAATATTCTTCTTCTCTTTCTGCTAAAAACTCTACTAATTTTCTTACATTCTTCCAATAGATGATTTTTCCATCTGTTAAGTTATCTTTTTTAATAGTCGCTTTATAAGCATTAATCATCTTATCTACACCACCTGTACGAATATTTACAGCAGGAAAATGTGGCATAAAATCATTTCCTAAAAAAAAACAAATAAAGATATAATCATATACACGATTTTTCTGAATAATTGTTTCTGGTTGTTCCTCCTCCAAAACACCATTATTCATATCTAGAGTAATTATTTTAGCTAATTCTGGAATATCCAATAAATAATTTGCGTTTGGTTCCAAAGAATTATCAATCATCTGAATAAATTGTGGTGTTTCTCTAAATAAAAATAGTTTAGAATGAACAGGTAAATGATTAATAGAAAGCATAATTAAATCAGCATCTAACCCATAAACAATGCTTGTCATATCTTTAAAATTCTTTTCATTCTTTCTAATAAATTCAAATAACTTATGTTCTCCTTCTCCTGGTTCATCACTTGTACTTAAAATAATACTATTTACATTATATGATTCTGGTTTATAAAAATGTTTATACAACGAATCATTCAAATCAGTCATAAATTGCGTTCCAGGTGTAATTGCAGTAGTATTCCATACTGAAACAGTTTTTTGTAATATAGATCGTGATATCTCATTTTGATACCACGATTTATATCTACGTTCTCTTTGTTGTTGTAATTTTGCAATAGGTGCTACTCCATCAAAAGCAATAAAAACTAAATTATCTGGACAAATTATGTGTATATAAGAATCTATTTTATTTAAAACTAATTTAATAATATTTTTACTATCTATATTAGAAGTTTTATCACTTGTCATACTATGAACCACATCATATATAATTGAATTACAATCTAAATACAAGTTGTTTATTTTTACACTACTTTCCTCCAACTTTTTTATAATATTAGAATGATTTTTAATAATATAAGAAAAATAACTCGGAATTCCCATCTTTATTAACTAGATCAAATTATCTTTAATTCTATTTAATATATTTACTATATTATTTCTGTAATTTATAATATATAAATAATATAAATGTCGGCTGTTGAAAAAATGAATAATATAATTATTAATAATGAAATAAAGATAAATAACTCTAATCAATATGCAATTGAAAATAAAATTCAATCATTTTTAGATATTATTCAAAAAACTACTTTATTTGTAAAAAAAAATAAAAACAATGATATATTAAATACAAATGATGTAAATAACTGTATTCAACTATTATCAGAGATAACTAATAAAATACATAAAATTAATTCTGAAATAAATAAAATGAAAAATGAAGATATTCTTAATTGTTTACAAAGTATAAATAATGAATTATCTTCTGTTATGAAAACATATGGTACAGAATATCTAGAAGATTTTTTATCAGTATGTTTTGGTAATTATACTAGTATAATTAATGATCCAAAAATGGAATTACTTATTAAATATTTTCATCCAACAAGTTATATAGTAGTTACACCAAAAAAATCAAATAACGTAAAAACAAATGAAGAAACAATAACAACAGAATATAAAAACTTAGAATGTTATGATATTTTTACTAATGTGAAACATTTTCATATGAAAATTTATGGTATGAAAATATATATTCATCAATCTATAAATAAAGGAATTCTAGTTACAGGTTTTTTAGATGACGTTACTATTTCTTTTTTAAATAATATATTAATTACCAATATTGTTAAAGAAATAAAGGAAAATAAACCTAATAATAATGAATTCAATCAAGAAGAATTTGAAAGATTTATGTCCTCTTTGATATTAAAAGACTACTTTATTTATAATTACACTGAAATATATAACAAGTATTTTGGATATATGACAAATATTAAATTGCTTAAACAAAAAACTATTACCAATATTGTTAAAGAATTTATGAATGGTGACATGTGTAATAAAAGAATTATTTTAATACAATTATTAATTAAATCTTCCAACTATGAAAACCAATATATTGCATATTTATTATACGATCTACTTTCTAATGACTCAAATGGAACTATTGATTCACAAGAACAAGTAATTATATTTGATAGTTTTCCTTTATCTATTAAAAGTTATTTTTACTATGCAATGAAACAAACCATACAATATACCAATGAACTTTCTAATTTTGACACGAATAAAATTCCTTTAGAACAACAAATATGTTTATTAAAAACAAATGATAATGTTAAAGAAAAAGCAATGACTAAATTAAAAGAAGCAAAAGCAAAATCAGATGACTCTTGTTCTAAAGCAAGACAATTTTTAGATGGATTATTAAAGATTCCTTTTGGTATTTATAGAAAAGAACCTATTTTACATTTGATGTCAAATATTAAATATAAATTTATGGAAATAGTTAAACGTTATGAAATTCCAAAATACATATCTGATTTTACTTTAAAAGAAAAATATTCTAATTTAGAAATACTTATGAATATTAATAAAATAAAAACATCTATACCTAGTAACATAAATAATGTCAAGTTATTAGAATTAAAAAATAAATATTTACTTTTAGATAAACAATCCCTTATTCAAAGAATAACTCAAGTAAACAATATTATTAAAACAAATAATTATGAATTGTCTATAATTAAATATAGTAATAAAAACAAAAAACAACTTGCAGAATTAATAAATGATTTTTTAGATTCTCAATATAAAGATCAATCTAAATATAAAGAAATTTTTCATTTTTTAGAAAAAGATGTTTCTAATAATGATATTAATAATAGCGATTTAATAGAAATTGAAAATGAATTTGATAATATATCTAACTATATTGTAGATATTAAAAATACTTTAGATAACGCGGTTTATGGTCATAATAAAGCAAAAAAACAAATTGAAAGAATTATATGTCAATGGATTAATGGAACTCAAGATGGTTATTGTTTTGGGTTTGAAGGACCTCCTGGAGTAGGTAAAACTTCTTTGGCAAAATATGGATTATCTAATTGTTTAAAAGACGAACAAGGCAAAAGTAGACCATTTGCTATGATTCAAATGGGAGGTAATAGTAATGGTTCTACGTTACACGGTCATAATTATACTTATGTAGGATCTACATGGGGAAATATTGTTCAAATACTTATTGATACCAAATGTATGAATCCAATTATTTTTATTGATGAAGTAGATAAAATAAGTAATACAGAACACGGAAAAGAAATTATTGGAATATTAACTCATTTACTTGATCCTACTCAGAATGACTCTTTTCAAGATAAGTATTTTTCAGGTATTGATCTTGACTTATCTAAAGCTTTATTTATATTATCTTATAACAATGTTAATGCAATAGATTCTATTCTTTTAGATCGTATTCATCGTGTAAAGTTTAATAATTTATCATTAGAAGATAAACTAGTTATTGTAAAAAATCATATATTACCTGAAATATATACTAAAATGGGATTAGATAATATGATTACATTTGAAAATGATGAAGTTATTAAATATATTATTGAAGAATATACATTAGAATCAGGAGTAAGAAAATTAAAAGAAATTTTATTTGAAATAGTAGGTGAAATAAATATTAATTCTTTAAATAAGAAATATAATGTATCAAATAATTATAATTATCCTATTGTAATTACCATAAATGATATAAAAAATAATTATTTTAAAGATAAAAAGGAAATATCTAAGAAAAAAATACATCCAGAAAGTCAAATAGGTGTTATTAATGGACTTTGGGCCAACTCACTTGGTAATGGTGGAATTATACCTATTCAAGCCACATTTTTTCCATCTTCCAGTTTCTTAGAATTAAAATTAACTGGTATGCAAGGAGATGTTATGAAAGAAAGTATGAACGTTGCACTAACTCTTGCGTGGAAATTAACAGACGAAAAAATAAGATCTTCTATAAGTGAAAAATATAACAACAATAAACAATATTATGGTGTTCATATTCATTGTCCAGAAGGTTCTGTACCTAAAGACGGACCTTCTGCAGGAACTGCTATAACTACGGTTTTATATAGTCTTTTCAATAACATTAAAATTAAAAATATTTTTGCTTTGACTGGTGAAATATCTTTGGATAGTTGTGTAACTGAAATCGGTGGACTTGATTTAAAAATTATAGGAGGTATTAAAGCAGGAATACAAAAATTTATATATCCAGTTGAAAATAAAAAAGAATTTAATGATTTTATGGAAAAATATAAAGAATCAGAATTAATCAAAGATATTCATTTTTATCCAGTAAGTAAAGTACAAGAAGTATTTGAATTGATTTTTGAAAAGAATTAGTTTTTTACTATATAAAAATATTATTTACCAGTTAATCCTTATATATTTTTTGCCAATAATTTTTGTCAATAAATAATAATATACATTGATATTATATGAATAATATAATATCAAATGATAATACTTCAAATAGTGGTAGTGGTGCTTCCATTACACCACTTAAATTTTTCCAACCACAAAATATAATTGTATTTTTTTCTTTTTTCTCTCCGGTAATACTTGCAGTAACTATCGTTTCTTTATCTTTTATTTTTCAAAATTTTAAAGGATTTATTTATTTAGGATATCTTTTATGTGCTGCTATTATTCGTAACTTTGTATATAAGTCTAATGGAGGAGAACCGGCTATAAGTGATAATACTATTTGCACTTCAGTACAATATACACAATATGGAAATCCAACATTTAGTATTTTTGTGTTTGCATTTACCATAATGTATATATGTATGCCAATGTTTATGAATAACTCTATTAATTATTGGGTGTTAGTTGGATTAATTGTCTATGTAATGGTGGATATTGGAATCAAGTTCTTTAAAAAATGTATTGATAAAGCTAGTGACGTGTTTTTAAATTTACTATTTGGTTTATCACTTGGATCTCTTATCGTTTCTTTAATGTATTCAGGCGGATCCGGTAAATACCTTTTTTTCAATGAAATGTCTAGTACTGCTACTGTATGTAGTAAACCAGCTAAACAAACATTCAAATGTTCTGTATATAAAAATGGAGAACTTATCGGAAATACATAAAAACTAAAAAATAAAATTATTTATCAAAATGATTTAAATTTCCAATAAACCATTTTTTAAAATTGTTTAAAATTATTTGTCTTTGAAAAGAATCTGTCATTAGTTTCATATTTCCAGTAGTTTGATAAACTCCTGCAAAATTATTGTATGTCTGAATTAAATCATTATTATTATATTTTTGTAATTCAATTGATGGATATAGTGGTTTTTTTTTTCTTTTATTTACAATATTATGAAATACATACATGACATTTATCAATTCTTGTTTTGATTTAATAGCATTCATATTTATTTTATTTAAAAATTGAGTTGCATGATTAGAACAATCCGGACAAGGTAAATATTTACATATAGTTTTTATAAAACTAAATAATTGATGTCCTATAGAATGATAGGACGTTTCGTTTATTTTTGCAAGAAGAGTATGAAATAATGTCCAAATTGGTGGTCCCCATTGTGTTGGTAACATATTATAATTATAATGATATTATATATTAAAGACTTTTTTCATATTAAAAAATATGCCAAAATATAATATAGAGTCAAATATAGATTTTTATAGTGAAATATCTAAATGTGATATAAATAATTATAATGAAGAAAATATATGTTTAATAAGTAATGAAATATTAAGAGAACATTTTGTTACATTAGATTGTAATCATAAATTTAATTATATAGATATTTTTAAAGATACTTTAAATCATAAAAAAAAATTTAATTTAATGGAGTCTACTATTGGAACCTTAAATACTAAAGAAATAAGATGTCCATATTGTAGAAAAAAACAATATAAGTTATTACCATATTATGAAAATATAGGAGTAGAAAAAGTTCATGGAGTTAATTTTTATGATGAAACTCTTAAAATAAGTTCCTATGAATATAACCACGGAGGTAGTTGCCATTATAATGAAGTTCCTAATGATAATTTTGATAAAAATAAACCAGAAGGCGAATATATTAATGAAGAAAATAATCAATTGATTTCTAATGTTAAATATATTAAATGTCCTTGTACTTATGTTTCTATTTTATATGAAACTGGAAAAACATATTGTATTGCACATAAAAATTTAGCATATAAAAAACATAAAAAGATACTAAATAAACAAAAAAAAGACTTAGAAAAACAAGTAAAAAAACAATCTATAATTAAATGCTTTGCTATCATTAAAAGTGGCAAAAATAAAGGTAATGCTTGTTGTGCAAAAGCCTTTAATGATAAGTTATGTTTAAGACATTATAATATTCAAAATAAAAATAAAGAAACACCAATAAATATGAGTGTAGAAATAGAAGATCCAGAGATAAAAAACAATGCAATAGAAGAAAACATTGTATTAGGTAACATTATTATCAAATAATATTTTTATACTTTTCTAGATATTAAATAAAAATAAATAAAAAATATAAACCCAAAGGCGATTTATATTTTATTTTAGTTAATATTAATTAATTTGATTTTATTAAGTGTACAAAATTGTATAATATAATGATGTAGGCTTAAACTAGTTATACATTCATTATCTTTTTTAATAAGAATAATAAATATATTATCCGTTTCCATTTTATTAACACGCAATTTATTATACCAGAATGGTATTGAATTAATAGATTGAATATTTGTAGTATCTACTACAATATAAGCAGATCTTTTGATATTTTTTATAGATTTAAAAATATCCAAAGGATTTATTTTGTAACCATAAAATTTATTGTTACAATTCACTAATTGCGTATCTTTATTAATTCTTGGTAAAGATGGATGTAAATGTTTTCCAGATATAATATTTTTAATTATTTGTTTCTTTCCTATGTATTTATTGCCGACGATAGTAATATAGTGTAAAGTATTGAGATGCATTTTGACATAAATATATTTGTAATATAGTATAATGTACTTATATAAATTATAAATCAATTTTATTTTTGTACACGTATAAAAAAATAAATTGTAATAGTAATAATTTAATTTACACCTTTATACATTCAAAATTGCATAATAATATTTGTTTTTCTATTTTAAATGTAAAAAATGTGTAAATAATAAATAATATAAACAAATTCGCTATATTATTTATATATTAATATTATTATGGAAACTAAAGAAGAATTAGTAAATAATGTAAAAGAATGGTTAAAAATAGATACTGAAATTAATAAACTTAAATTTGAAATTAAAGAGAGAAATAATAAAAAAAAAATACTTACTCAAAATTTAGTCAATGTAATGAAACAAAATACTATTGATTGTTTTGATATAAATGGAGGTGCTTTAGTTTATAAAAAAACTACTACAAAGAAACCTTTAAATAGTAAAACATTACTTCAAGCATTACAAAATTATTATAAAACACAACCAGAAATTGTAGAAGATTTAACTAAACATATTTTAGATAGTCGGGAAGAACAAGTAAAAGAAGTTATTAAGAGAAAAATAGATAAATAAATAACATATAGTATATTAAAGATGTTTCCAGGAAGTTTTAATAAAAAAATACATTATTCTATAGATAAATACAAATATAATATAACACAGGAAGATGTAGATGGAGAGAAAAATGAAGAATATAAAAAGGCAGATGATAATATTTTTAATTATGTGGCAGATAATAATGATATACCTTATTATATAGAAGATTCTTTATTTCCTAAGAAACAAACACAGGATAAAATCATCTGTTACAATGCTTTAGAAATATTAAATAAAGATGAAATAATCAATGATTTTTGTTTCTTGAATGGAGACTCAAGAGAGAACATTAATATATATATATGTGGATTTCATATGAATGTAGAATATACTTCAACACCATTTTTACAATATATTGGACAAAATATTAATAATACTATTTATTTTCCGAAAATTATTTGCAATAATCCTTCCAATATTTTAAAAGAATCAGAAAAAATATTAGATTCTTTCACTAGTAAAAAAGGTGACTATTTATATAGAGGTTATTTTCATAAAAATAATAATTTATATTTATTTTACGAAATTCTTTGCATTGATTTAACAAATCATATGTTTTATTATTTATTAATAGACGAAATTATAAATCATAGAAAAATAGCAAATATGCGTGTTTCTAATCAAATGTTTTCTTTTTTTATGGATCATCCAGAATTTATTTTTGTTAAAGATGAAGAAAACAAACCTTTTGAAATTCCTATATCTGCTTATAAAGCTGTTGAAACAAAAAAAAAGGATTTTGTTTATACTTTTGGTAATTCAAAAACAATAGAAACTGAAATAGAAGCTATTATGGGCTCTTATTTTTACTTTACAAACTATGAAAATGCTATTAAAAATAAAAATAATAAATATGTAATTAGATATGCATTATTTTTAGGGGAAATGAAAGTTCCTATGAATTATATAAATGATCAATTTGATTCTTCTTTGACTACTCAAGAACTATTGAAAACAAATGATAGCCAATATTTAAGACAGCTTATGAGAATTTCTGATCGCGATGGTAAATGGAGTGAAAATTATGATAGTGTTTACTTGGGAAAAATTGAGTTAGATGACGGAAATATTTATTCATCCTTTCCAACATGGGTAGTAAAAGAATATCCCCAACAATTAACTTTATCAATTCACGAATATTGATTTTTTATTCATTTATTATTCCAGTAAAATAATATAATAATAATATAATAATCATTATGAAAAACACAATAACATTTATTGGATTGTCTGTATTATTTTTCTATACATTAACAAAAATATTTCAATTTTACGGTATTAAACAAGATGTATATGGCACTTATTTAATGTTTTATGTTTTTATCATTATTTCAAGTATTATTCTTCCAACTAGTTATCCAGAATTATAATTTTGATCCATTATACTAGTGATTTATTTATATTCTTTTTTAATATAAATAAAAAATTGAACTTAAATTTATTTCATATATTCAAGTATAATTAAATATAATGGAAAAACGCTTAAACAAAAAGATTGATACCTATGTTACTTCTTTTAAAGACAATATCAAGGAAAAAGCTAGTCAAATTGGATTAATGAAAAATGATCAAATGAATCAATTAATACAATACATTTATGACTATGAAAAATTGTTCTTAACAAAAGAAGACTTTATGAAAAGAAAACGTATTAAAAATGTAGTTCCTTTTTATGATCGTTGTTGTGCAAAACGAGCGAACAATGAACAGTGTACTAGAAGAAAAAAAATACCTACTGATCAGTATTGTGGTACTCATTTAAAAGGCACGCCGCACGGTATTATGGAAACCTCTATAGAATCTAAACCTAATACAGAAAAAAAAGAGGTTTGGGCTCAAGATATTCAAGGAATACTTTACTATATTGATAATAACCACAATGTTTATCAAGCAGAAGATATTATTATTAATAAAATGGATCCTAAAATTATTGCAAAATATGTAAAAAAAGAAGATGTATATAGTATTCCTGAATTTGGTATTTAATTATTTATATTTAATAAAAATGAAAAACATAATTTTTAATATCTCCTTCTAACTCATAAAGTCCTGATAAATTTTTTTTATCAAATTGATATTTAGATCTTTGATTATTAGAATAATCTTCTTTTGTAAATACATTTACATTACTAATCCATGAACTATTTTTATTCAAATAATTATTCAATTCATTTAATGTATTAAAGGTTTGTTCATCTGCTGCTCCACCTTTTTTGTTTTTTATTGTTCTTTTTTTCAAATACTTTCTTTTTGAAGTTTTTATTCTAAATCGTTTGAATGATTTTTTTGTTTTCATTCTCATTCTATAATATATATATATATATCTAAAAATTATAAATATTTATCATTATCATTGTAAACAAACTAATATATAAAGATAAATTTACGATAATATATTAATAATAATTATTATGATAGATAATAAAATTACTTTATTACCAAATTTAAACGCATTAAATGAATTATTAATAAATGATGATAATCCTAACTTATATAATTGTAAATGTATTTATGAAGACCGAATAGCAATTCAACATATTACTCGCAATGATAATGATTCACATTCTATTAGAATATGGAGAACAAAGTCTTTATTTGACATTTGGTATAACGATTTTCACTACTGTCATAGAAATTTTATTGCTGCATTAGATTATACTATTTTTGATAAACATATCAAAATTGATTATTTATATATAAATGATTCTGAAAATAAAGTAAATTTCAATTTATATGATAATCCTTTAGATGAATATAAGTCTGAAGATTTATTAAAATCTTTAATTAACTTTGTTAAAAATATAGCAAAAAAAGAAAATAAAAGTAAAATTATTAAAGATGTTCACGAAAATTTACGAATATTTGAAAAATATTACTATTATAATGGATTTAAAATTACTAATCGTAAATCTCTAGATAATCCATTTTGGATTGAAGCTGAAATTGCAATGTGCCATTTTAATTCTTTAAAATGATAAATTCAATTTTATATTATTTTTTATAAAATTGAACAAATTAATGATAACTTATAACTTATTTAAATAAAGATAAAGACAAGTAAATTATTATGAATTATTATATAAAATTATTTAATAAATTATCTGACATTTCTATTATTGGCGCTTCAATATTAATTTATGGAACAATATTTTGCCCTTATATTACTGAAACTAATATTATAAATGATACCAAATATAAAATAGGTTATAAAAATAATTATATATGTTGTAAACAGAGATATAATAAATTATCATACTATTTATGGGTTCACTTAAAAATTTCTTTTATGATAGGAATAACTAGTATTGGAATAATTATTATTAGAGATAAAATTATTAATAAATAAATTAATTTTATTATACTATTTTATTGAATTTCTTTATTTTGTTTAAAACAAAAACCATATAAATGTTTAAATCTATTATAGTTTAATGAATTATATTATATTTTTTTATTATGCTTTTTTATCAATTTTTTTTGCAAATTCAACAAAACAAAAATTATGTATTGATTGTAAGTTTTTCAAAAAAGACTTTTTTACTGATAATAAGTTTGGTAAATGTTCTTTATTTTCAAAAGAGGAATCTAATTATAATTATTTAGTTGATGGAAGTAAAAAGGTTAATATTATTGGTTACTATTTCAGTTCTACTGCAAGAGGTTTCAATCATATGTGTGGTGAAGAAGGTAAATTTTACGAAAAAAAGAATACTACATACTTTAAACGATAATTGATAAATTTGAAAATATAATTACTTTGATACTATATTATCTAACATTATAAATGCTTCTTCTATATTAGCTTGTGAAATTTCTAATAATTTTTTAATTTTAATTAGTTTATCGTCTTTACTTTTACTATATTCTATATATTTATTTATCCAATATAGTGAGTTTTCTACAGAATGAGTATCATTTGTTAATTCAGCAAAAGCATTTTGGATATTAATATTATCTGATAAACCAGAATTTACAAGTATTTTATTATTCTCCATTATATTATAATAATATATATAATTTTTATTATAATATAATAAGCATTTTAGAGGAATGCGTATTTTTAAATGATAAAAAGTGTAAAATTATAATTTAAACCAACTTATATATTTTTTGTTAGGTTTATAATAATCTCCATCATAAATTTTTCTGAAATCATCTGCATGAGTATTACAAATACATACTTTTTCTTTTTCGTTACATAAATATTCTGTTTTTTTGTAAATTTCACTTTGTTTATGATTTAAATAATATTCCAACATATTATTCACAATATCTTTTTTTCTAGGTAACACGAATACAGTTCTATCGTACATTTTTGCATGGACTAAATCAGGGTCTAAATATTTAACATACAAAATATCATAATTATTTCTTAAATCTACTATAATTTCTTCATCTACAACTGTAAAAAAATCATTACCTTTTGAAGATTGTGTATTATTTCCCATTTTAAATATTTATACTTTTGTTTTTAAATTATTTTTGCTATTTACTTAGGTATTTACACCTTTTTACATTTCAAACGCCGATATAAATTCTTCTATTTCATTTATTTTTGTATTATCATTATTATTACTTTGTAATATTTCTTTAATTTTATTATATATATTATTCAATTTGTATTTAGTGTAATTAATTCTTACACATTCTTTACCATCGTATTCATCAATATCATAATAGTTTTCATATTTTTTTAGAATTTTTTTAATTTTTGTTTTACTATATTTATTATCAAATTCATTACCTAATTCTTTATATATTTGAACAAGAATAGGGTCATTTCTATTAAAATAATAATCAAAATAATTTTCTGTTATATTATAACTAGGATCTCTTAATTTATAAAGCTCAATTGCTTTTTTACTTATATTCCAACCACCATAGCAAATATTTAATAATATTTCAATTTCTTCTTCGTTTACCATTATTTATGTTATATATTACTATTTATATTATTGTTCAGCATTTGAAATGTAAAAAGGTGTAAAATACGCGTTGTTTTAAATTAAAATATATAAAAACAACTTAAAGAAAATTATGACGTTTTGTCAATAATAACATTTTTACTAATATTAGTAACAATTTTATCATATAAAGGATCTTCTCCACTCATACTTTCCATAATTATTTTATTATAAGTTTCATTTTGTTTGTTTTCAATATCATGAAAATGAGGATTCATTTTTTTCCATTGTTCAATGTTTTTGATATTATTAAAATCTACTTTTTTAATCGCTTTTATAATCTTTGTTTTATTTTCATCTTTCTCCCATTTATCATCCGCATCTTTTATATATAATATTTCTCTCTTTACATCACTACAATGAATTGGTCTTTTATATATACTAAGTAACTTCAAATTATTAATAAATAGTTTGCTCATGCTTTCCACGTATCCGTAATCTGCAAAGTTCTCTATATCACTTACTTTATATTTAATAGAATCTAAAAACTCATTAATATTCATTGCATCTTTACATTTTTCATTTAAAAATATCTGTAAGTTAAATGTATTTTTATTATTAGTAGTTATAATATTATTTGTAGTATTAGTACTCACTTGCTGATTTTTAATTATTTCTGATATATTTTTATTTTGTTCTGCAATTATTTCTTTTAAAAATTCCTGATTCTTTTGAAGCAAATCTATAATGTTTTCATTTTTAAAACACTTCTTTTTATGCTTATATAAAGATGATAGATGTAGGTAACGTTTATTACAGTCATCGCATATATATGATGGTAACTGGTGTGAACTATTTTTAACTTTTTTTACTATTTTTTCACTATTAATAGTAAGTAAATGTTTAGTAGTTAAACAATGCTGATTATAATGATGTTTTTTACTGCATTTATAGTCACACGAAATACAATAGTAACTATCGTCATTAATATTTTCACTATTTTTGTTACTATTTTTATTAGCCATTATTAGTCGTTTATGTTTATCGGTTGAACAATGTTGATTAAAATGTTGTTTTTTAGAGCATATATAGTTACAACTATCACACTTTAAAAAAAAATTACTATTTTTACTAAACATTTATTGTTATAATTGGCTAATAAAATAGTATTTAAATAGTTAACATATTTATTTAATAAAAAATAGTGTTACGATAATATTTTTATATAAAAATATTTTTCAAAGCATTATCTAGCAATACCATTTTTCATCGTTTTTTAAAGTTCCAAAAAAGATTCACTATTTCAAAAATAGACATTAAAAATGTCCGATTTCGTTTTTCCTTTTTGACTTTTGGAACATTTTTTTGCAATATTTAAATATATTATTCAGTTTTTAATTTAAAGAAACAATACGAATATTTTTGTTTTTATCATAAGAAATATTATATACTTTTATACAAAAATAAAGACTGAAATCCTAACAATTTATATTTTTATAATAATAAAATAGTTTAAATATTCATATTTATTTATTTTAATATTATAAAATGTTGGTTCATCCTATGGCCTATTATATGAAATATTTAATTCAAGATTGTTATGAAGAAGATTATAATCCTTATGATTATGAAACTATTCATGATGAATATACATATCGTTATACATTTACAGAGTGGTATTTTCATTATAGAAAACTTTGGAAATTAAATGTGACAAAAGTAAATAAATATAAATTAACACCTGATCATTTAATTGTAGGTATTGATATTTTAGAAAGTGGGTTTACTTATATTTAATTTTATATCAAAATGTGTAACGTTATTTAATAAAAAATTGAATTTAAATAATAGAATACATAGTTATTAATATAACAAAATGAATACTTTATTAGAAATGAACCAAATATACAATGAAGATTGTATATTAGGTATGAAAAAATTAAAAGATGAATCTGTAGATATTATTATTTGCGATCCACCTTATAATATTGGAAAAGATTTTGGAAATGATAGCGATAAACAAGGTATGAATGAATACTTATTATGGTGTGATACCTGGATAAAAGAATGTATGAGAATATTAAAACCTTGTGGAACTATGTATATTTATGGATTTAGTGAAAATTTAGCATTTATTAGAACACGATTACAGTGTAATGTTAGATGGTTAATATGGCATTATACCAATAAAGTAACACCATCACTTCAATTTTGGCAGAGAACACACGAAAGTATTCTATGTTGTTATAAAAACAAACCAGTATTTAATAGAGATGATGTTAGAGAACCATATACAGATAAATTTTTAAAAAATGCAGCAGGTAAAGTTAGAAAACCAACAAAAGGAAGATTTAGTAATGGAGAAAATGAAACTGTTTATAATGCTCACGAAGGAGGAGCTTTACCAAGAGATGTTATTAAAATAGCCGCTTTAGCTGGTGGTGCTGGAAAAAAAGAAGGTGTAAATCATCCTACTCAAAAACCATTACAATTATGTGATATATTAATAAAAGCTTGTTTAAATAAAGATACAAATACTTTATTAGTAGTACCTTTTGCAGGTTCAGGATCTGAATGTGTATCTGCTAAAAAAAATGGTGTAAATTATATAGGTTTTGAAATTAATATGGAATATGTTACAATTGCAAACGAAAGATTAGTTCAGCTTATCTAATAATTGAATATAGTTTAATGAAGGTTTATTTACAATAGTACAAGTAGATACAATATATTTTTTTATTTCTTCTGTAATTCCAATATGAATCCATAATTGTGAAGACATACTAAAAGTAACACTCATTTTGCATCCATTTATTTCATTGGTATTCCAACCTATTTGCGTATCTTTATTTTTACCTCTTTTTCCAAACATTGGTACCCAATCATAAGAAGAAGGATCTAATAAATTATTATTACTTGGAATTAAGTACCAGTCATATGTAATATTATTTTTATCCGTAATTTCATCCCTTACAATAAAAGAGTAATAATCAAAATTCTTTCTTTTATTTATTTCTTCTATGATTTCTAAAGATGTACCACATTTTTTTTCACTACATACCGTCGTTAATCTATAAGAACTAATATCAAAACTTTTTTTATTTGTATATTTTGCAGATTTATTACTTATTTTACCTATTGAACTATCTATATCCATACCTGATAAGTGACTTCCGTCACTTTTTGAAAATACTTCTATTCCTGAAGAAGTAAATATAAGAGTGTTAAGATCTTCCCACATAGTTTCATTAATAGAGGAGGCGTTTATTAAATGATAACCTTTTACACATCTTTGAAAATTTATATTAAGTAGATTCATATAATTATTAAGCAAATATTGTTTATTTTCTTTTATTTTATACTCTTCCACTATAACAAGTTTTTTCTTTTTATTTTCCATATCTTTATCTTTAGTTATTTCCCGTAAATGTCTTTCTTGATAATAATAAGTTTTTCAAGAAAAAACATTTCAATTTTTATTTTTTAGTAGTGTAATAAAAAATAAAAATTATTCCACTTTTTTATCATATTCTAAATTATGATATGGATTGAATAATATATATTCAGTTATATTCATTTTATAAACAACAAAATCTGGAAACCAAAAACTATTATCATTTTTTTGATAAACCCCTGTAATATTATAATTCGTTTTTTTTAATATTTTACATAAATTCATTATACCATATTTATCAAAAGAATAAAAACTTAAACGATTATATTTAAGTTTTCGTTTAAAAAAAACATTGGTATTGTAATAATATATTTTTTCACGCAGTTTCGTTAAAATATTACTATTACTTCTATTTTCAATTTTCATACATTTATTTACTAATAAATATTCAATAAATTTTAAAAATTCAAATTGTTCTTTTAATGTAATGTATCCAAATGCAAATTTAAATTCATAAAATGCTTTTTCATTATTACTCATTTGTAAATATGGGTGGTCATATTTTATTTTTTTTAATTTTTCATTTGTAAATTCTAAACTTGGTGTTAGTTTTACTTTTGTTTTTGTAAAAATAAATTCAAAAAATTTTTCGTTTTTTTCATTAGTATTTACTAAATTTGTTTTCACTTTTACATTCCATCTATAAATGTTATTTTTTGATGTTTTATAACTTTTAGCTACTTCATAGTTTCCAAACCAACTTGAATTTTGCATTAAACAAGGATCGTGTGTTCTTTCTTCTTCTTTTTTATTATATTCTAATAATTCATCCCCTGAAAATTCTTTTGCACCAAAAAGATGAAATCCTACTTTTAAAACATTCAAACTTGGATTTATTTTTCTATTTTTTCTTGTTTTATTTTTTAATGAAATAATATTTTTTTTTGTACGCATATTATATTGATATTATATTTTATTTTTTCAAAAGTGTTAATAAATTATAGTATTAAATTATTTTTTTTACATTGATTTATTATTTCTGCCATTAATTCATCTATATTTGTAAAATCATTTATACTTATTATAAAGGTATAGTCATCATTATTTATACAAAACCATTCTTGTTCATCTATTTCATCTACTTCAATATTAATTATACCAATTGCAACTTCTATTTTGTTATTAAAATACTGGTATATATTTATAAATTTTTTATGATGTATATTATAATAATTTTGTTTTTCAAAAGGTTCAGAACTTTCAATTTTATTAACATCTTTTTGTTGAACAAAATTATATTTAACTGCAAATTCTTGTATATTTTTTTCTAAAACTTCAATGTCTATCATATTATATTTTATATTAATAATTATATTATTATATCTTTTAAGTATATATTTACCAATAAATATATTATATTGGTGTAAGATTAACCAAATATTTTTAGTATACTATTTTTATCTATAGAACCATAGACATTTCCTTGAAAAATATGCATTTGAACCAATTTAATGAAAGAATATAAATAAATATATTGATTTATTCTCTCTTTTTTACATAAACTATGTTTGTTTTTTTCATATAATTGTTTAAATTTATAATATGTTACAAATGGACTATCTTGTGTTTTCAATTTATTTATTATTCCTAATATGTAACATTCCAAATGATAAATATCATCTACTTTTTTTATAACATAATGATGAAAAAAATGATATAATAATTTTTGATCTATTTTACCATAAATCATTTCATAGTTACTATTTAATGTATTAATAGTAAATTCATTTCCTTTTATAGAGAAATATTTTTGTTCTTCTAATGTTAATCCAAATAAATTTTTATTGAAATTCTGAGTATCATTTGTAATCATATTAAGTTTTTGAATATATTTTGTATATTTTTTAAGAGGATTTATATTAGATCTTTGTAAATAAACAAATAAAACAAGACAAATAAAATAACCGATTAAATCATCATAACTAGAAGATACTTTGTATTTATAATTTAAATGATAAATAATAATAGACTCATTTGTAAAATAAAAAGAATCAATCTTTTTATGTGTTAATTTATAACCTTTAATAAATATGTCATCAATTAAATATTCTATATTATCTATGTGGACTAACTTAGATATAATAATTATTTTTGCATTTTTTTTATATAATTGGTGATAAACAAAAGAATAAAAATGGAAAATAACTTTATTTTTATTTTTATATTTTTCGTGTAAAATATGAATAATGTTTGGATAATCAATAATAAAGATAGGTCCTGATTCAATCATTTTATTCAATATTATTTTTTTTCTATTATTTTTTAATATATTTTCTTGATAGTATTGAAAACATAAAGAGAGAAAAGAAGATTTTTCTTTTAAATTCTTTCGTGTTTTATTTTTTTTTGATTTATTTATTATTTTATGAGATTTATTCATATAATAATAAAATATTTTTATTCATAAAATATGGATTATTGTATAAGTCTATATTTACATATTTTATCATTTAGAATAATGTCTTACTCTAAACACTGTGTTTATTATATCGTTAAAAAGTAAAATATAGGAATATTTTTTATTATACTATATATATATATGTTTATATCTTTATCTTCAAGTTATGGTGGCAATGCATGTGCTATTAAACAAAGTATTACAAGTTACAGTTTATTAAATAGCGAAAATGAAAAAAATCAATTTTTTGATTGGTTAGTTACAAGTATGAAAAGCATTAATGAAGTTTTAGAAGGAAAACAAATATTGTTTGATGAAACAAATTATGAATATCCAAACTTTCAAAATAAAACAAGTATTAATTTTTTAAATTTTCATCATTTAACATCTCATCATGATATTGAACAAATCAATGATAATAGTATTAATGAAACTACCGAAAAATATAATAGAAGATATGAAAGACTAATTAATACAATTAAAAATCAGTCAAAACTTTATTTTATTAGATATTGTAAAAACTCAACAGATATAGACGAAAATCAAATAAATATATTTTATAATAATATTAAAAATATAAATAACCAATTATTTTTTAAATTTATTTTAATTAGTGATTTTGATAATTTAATAATACCCGAAACATTATTAACAAAAGAAAATTTTGTTTTTATAAATTTAAATGACTACATAGATGAAGACATTTTAAACGAAACGAATTCTTATTGTAAAATAATTAAACAATATAAATGTATATTTAATATTATAAAATAATTAGTCTACATCAGTATACAAAAGCAAATGAAGAGAACCTTCTTCCAAATGTTCTGAATAAAAATAAGTATTATATTTTGTTAAAAAAAAATCTATCCAATCCATTATTTCTTTTGTATCTTCATATGCTTCTTTTTCACTTTCTGATAAAGGTTTATCTAATAAAAGATTACGTATTTCTTCAATAGTTTCTAAGTTAAATACATTGTAAAGATCACCATCACTCATTCGTTCTTCTATTTCGTATTTATAATTACTTCCATTAAACCTGTAATTTTGAAAAGAAAATTTATTTATACTATTATAACGTAACTTACCTAAATAAGAAATTTCAAGCTTTTTTTTGGTATAATCACATAAATATAATGTATACTCATCTCCTGCCATTAATTATTATTAATATGAATATATCTATTTATGTTATTTTAAATAATATTTGAATTTCATAATTACTATAAATATTGAATTATATTAATTAAAAAATATAGGTATAAATATATATTTCTTTATTGTTTTAGAATGATGAAGATAATAAAATTCGCAAGCATTTGTTCTTTGTTCATTCACAAACCATTTATAACATCTTATTCAAAACAGTCATATATCCATATGAAGAGAGATATTAGTTTGAAACAATTATCATTTCCATATAAACCCAAATCTTTTAACCAAGAACAATATGTGAATTCATTAAATGATTATAGTAAAAAAATGGTTTTTGTAATAGGTCCTGCTGGAACTGGAAAAACTTTATTTGCGTGTTTAACTGCTATTCAGTCATTAAAAAAAGGAAATATTCAAAAAATAGTATTAACTAGACCGGTAGTATCTGTAGAAGAAGAAATTGGTTTCTTGCCTGGAAATATTGTTAAAAAAATGGATCCTTGGACTAAACCTATATTTGATATTTTTCTAGAACATTATACACAAAGTGATATTGATAAAATGATTAATACAAATATGATAGAAATTGCACCATTAGCATTTATGCGTGGAAGAACTTTTAAAAATTGTTTTATAATTGCAGATGAAATGCAAAACAGTTCTCCAAATCAAATGATGATGTTAACAACTAGAATAGGGTATAATAGTAAAATGGTGATTACAGGAGATTTAAAACAAACAGATCGTTTAAAAAATAATGGTCTTTATGATTTTATAAAGAAACATAGTAATTATATAAATAATAATTCTAATAATAGCGATACTTCTTGTATTACAGTAGTAGAACTAGAAAAGTCAGATATAGAGAGAAGTGTAGTGGTTGAAAAAATATTGGATATTTATCAATATAAGAAACCAATACAAAGAAAAAAGGATAAGAATATGGTAGATGAATTAAAAAATGTAAATGTAACCAATGACAAATTAGTTGAAATTAATAATGAACTTATTATAACGCAATCACCAATACAAAATAATTCATTTTCAAGTATAAATAAAATTAATACTACCAAAATAATAAATACAATAGAATTAGTAAAGAATAATGATATAAAAATAAATGAAGATGCAGCATTAATACCAAAAAAACATTTGCCTAGAAGAACTATATATGACCAAGATTTTAACTGGGGGTCTTAAATAAATTAATATAACAGCATTTATAGTTTATACTTAGAAAAATATCTTAAATAAAATAAAGCTAATGTAAAAAATGTAAAATATGAATTATATTTTACATTTTTTAATATTTCAAATGATTACTTATGAAAATTCTTAATTCTTCGAATTGTATCCACCAATCATTAAACTTCATAAATTTTGTTGTATTAGATATTTCATTATCTTGTATATTGTCATCATTATTTACTTGTTCAAAAATAAAATCATCTGGATGAATATACATTAGCCATTCACTTAATTGACGAATATACGTTTTATCATTAAGAATATTTGTATATGTAAAGCTTGAGGTTCTGTCTTCGTAAAAAACATCATTCGTGAGTTTACTGTTAAAAAAATTTGCTTCCATACAATAGTCAAATCCAGAAATATTATAGAATATATCTCTCAAAGTAAAGTATACATTATCTTCTAAAGATTTATTTTTAAGATGATTGTCATTAGATAATTGAATATATTTAATATTATTAATGATGCGCGCGTTAGTCATTATTCTATAAAAAAAGAAAGTGTTTAAGTAGTGTAGTGTAGTAAAGCAATTTTAAAAACGAATATAAGAAAAAAAAATTGAAATGCTTTTACAAAAAAAAGATAAT
>Ga0209550_10000864_pt1 | contig 28972 bp, 12 predicted proteins | sample LauGreSuBDMM15SN_2_FD_187567 | JGI IMG/M metagenome (GOLD analysis project Ga0209550, IMG submission 187567) | Freshwater lake microbial communities from Lake Michigan, USA - Su13.BD.MM15.SN (SPAdes) (version 5) | ecosystem: Environmental > Aquatic > Freshwater > Lake | place: Lake Michigan... | reverse complement strand
GATATACTCGGTGTAGCCTCTAACGAAGTTGAAAGCAAAGCGGAAGTAGAAGATTTATCTTCGTAGGTTATTCGGTCGGCTTCGGGTTTATCATTCGATAGTAAATCTTCTTCGTTAAAGGTTTCGATTTCGATTATATCTATCAATATCTCATTATCGGAAGTTAGTACATTTTCTACGTCTAGTTGTTGTATCAATAATTCCTCTTCGTTGTCGTTGTCCTCTTCGTCGTCCTTTTCCTCTTCGTCGTCGGCATCACTGTATTCAGAACACCCCGAACTGGTTTCGTCGTCTTCGTCGTCGTCTTCTTCGTCAGATACCACTATTTTATTATGAACATTAATCTTCGATGGGAAACTATCGCTTAAGGCTTCGCTTAAGGCTTCGCTAGATAATCCTCGAACATCTGTATCTAAGCAAACACTTGTGTCTATATTTTGTTCTTGTGAAGGGGGTATAGCACTTGTATTAGATGGTAGACTATTTTTTATAGTAGACAATTCATCTGGTTCTTCATCAGAAAGACTAGTTCCGCTAAATAATGACTCGTAATACGCGTTTAGTTTTTTCATAATCTGCAACTCTTTTACAATATTCGTCATAAGTTCATACATGGTATCGCCTTTTCTCTCCATTGTAGTAATGCGCTGTTTAAAATGATATACTAATAGTAATATTAAAGTAAAAGTTATTCCTAAACTAATAAAAAAGAAGTTTTCTATAAAATCAAAGAACGCCATTTATACTTATTTTACACAAAATATTTAATGGAACAACGAATAACGCGCAAATACTACAAAGCTATAAGCTAATGCGTTGTCGCAAAATATGTTTTTATATATTATATTTGCGTAATACACGATGGAATCAACCACAAATAGTCAACCGTCAAATCCCCCTCTAAATGTACCCGAACCAGCAACTTCATCGACTGAAGCGATGAATACTGAGAGTATGTTTAGCGATAAAAATTCGATTATTATTTTTTTATTAGTCATTGTGATATTAGCGTTCTTGGGTATGAATTTGTTAATCATTTCTGGAAATGCATTATCTGAAGTGACACGCATTTTCGAACCATTAACTCGTACGGTATTATCCATGTTAGGATATTCTACGGGTCATTTAGTAAACACCACTTCTAAAATAACTTCCGAAACCGTTAAAACCGGAGTCGATATAGCAGACGGAGCCGTACATTCGGTAGGTAATTTACTAAAAGACGCAAGCAAAGGCGAAATGAGCGAACTAGATAGACGAAACCTCGAACAAGTTCTAACTTCTCCTAAATGCCCTACACCATCAACTACCCCGGAACCGTCTCAAACTTCGAATTCGATTCACCGTTCGATTTCGTCTAAAAAAGGGGGATGGTGTTTTATAGGTAATGATGCAGAAACTCGAGGTTGCATTGCTATAAATGAACACGACAAATGTATGTCTGGTCAAATATTCCCCACAAAAGAAGCCTGTCTAAATCCAAATCCAAATACACAACCGCCCGCGGATTTTTAGTTATAACCCAAAAATGCTAGGTTCAGAAATAGATATTGGTGATGATGGAATATTCACTCTACAATTATTGTTCACAATAGGTATAACGGTTGTTACATTCGCATAGGCGTTATATTGGATCATATCTATTGCGGTATTCGTTATATCAGTAAGAGGTGCTCCATTCAAAAATAAATCAAAATCGACTGATAATGCGAAGTCAAATGAATATAATGGCGACATATTCAATACTATATTGGAAAAGTTCAGTGTACCCACTATTTGTGTAATATTAAATTCTGATACAGACGTGTTCAACTGGGTAAAATCCAGTTTTAATGTGTGTAAATCATTAATTAGTTTGTTTGCGTCTGGTACAATAATTCCATTACAATAAACATATAATACGACGGCTTTTATATTTATTTGCACTGTAGGTGCAGAAAGCAATCCCGTTTTAAATTTACCTTCAGCGCGTATAGCAATAGGTGTACTAATGAAATATGTATAAAAAGTACGGTTTATATTTGGTAAAATAGACAAGGTAAAAATACCCGACCTAGAACGTTCGACAATGGATACGTTCGTGTTTACAGATGCATACCAATAACCGTTCGGGTTCGGTATATTATAAGCGTATGACCTACTAATAATATAATTATACAAAGGTACTGATATATCTTCGTATAATAACATAACTGGACCAGGAACTCCAGAAGAGGAAGTCGGGATTTTTACGTTAACGTCTGGTATACATTCTCCTGCGTACTGTCTACCTCTCGATGTAGTTTGGCTAACTAACCTAGACCATTTTTGTTTTTTGGTTGAACTATTGGTTTGATTCGGCATACGATTGCTAGAATATTTTAGGATTTCTGCTTTACGTCGCATATTCAATTGTTGTTCGGTGATATTTGTGGGCTGACCAGAGACTGGGTCATTGTATGGTGAGATTAAGTTAAAACGTATTAACGGAACCTTGGTGTTTCGGGTAGACTGCGTATTTAAACACTGAGACATCGTATGTTATATACAATAACAAGCGAGGATATTATCTGGAGATGATTTACGCGATAAGCTACGCGATAAGCTACGCGATAAGCTACGCAGTAAATTATTTGAAAGAACTATACCAACCAGTAGATAAATAATCGTATGTGTTATTTGGTACGCTTTCCAATGAACTAGTAGTTAGATTCGGACCATATTTAACTATAGAATCAATATCACTAGCCGACAATGCATAATCATAATATCGCAAATTCGACAGTTGACCATTAAATCCGCCGTTTTGATTTATATGCACATCTTCATAGTTTTGCTTAGGAACATTTTTACCAAAATCTACAGATTTACTAGCGGTACCGTTTACATAGCATGTTAAATTGTAATTTTGTAAACGAATAGCTAAATGAAACCATGTATTCAATGGAATGTTTGATATAACCAATTCTGTAGGTTGTTGTGGACTACCCTGAACGATCATTAATACATCCATTTTAATTAATATCTCGTTTGTAGCCTTACCATCCGGTGTGGTGTTCAAATATACACCGGGGGAGTTGTTTACTGTAGCTATACCCCTAGTTAAATCTGGTAAATCACTATAGGTATTGTTTCCTTTATTAAAAATATGGGAGTGTTTATATGGGTTTGAATCATCGAGAGAATTCAAATATAACCATACACACCAAGTAAACTCTATACCTCCATCACGATTATTTGAACGGTACACTACAGCAGATGTAGCATCCGCTGGATCCTGACGAATGGTGACTGGAACGTTTCCTTGTAATTTCCCTTTAACTAAATACGGCTGTTTTGTCGGAGATAATATATAAGAAATTAACATCATGCCGATTTTGAGTAATCCGATAAAGGCAATTAATACCAATATCAAAAACGCAAATTTTGCGATAATACTATTCGAATTTAAAAATTCGGAGCTAGCATTCATCACATTTGTCGACGAAAATTCACTTAGAGTACTATTTACATTATTTTTTAAATCTCCTATAGATTGTTGTGCTGAAGATAAAGTATTATTTAATCCTGCTTGCAATTCTTCTCTATTTGGTACGGTTATTCCTTGTCTAGCAGAATCTAAATATTGTGACATTCTAAATAAAATAATATATATATGTTAAACATATATTATTGTAGTATTTGCGATAACGCCTTCACGAAGCTATAAGCAAAGCTATAAATGTGGCTCTCTAGTATTTACGTAGTAGTGAATAATGAACGTAGTAAATTACTACGTACCTCATTATTCGCTACTTCACAAAATACTACAAATTAAATAGATAATTTTTGTATATCACCTTCTGACGTAAATATTGTAAATGAAGCGCCGTAATTACCCAGCCATTTACTATATGAGATTAAGCCGTTTCCTTCTAAATACGTGTTCCGAACTTCTTCTATACTTAACACGACGGGTTCTCGTTTAAATTTTGTGATATATGCCTTAACAGATTGTTTTCCTCCAATAATCAATGCGGATCTTGTGTCTGGAGTTAATTCGATTGGTTTAATCCCGTTTGATGCAGGTGCTGGGGCTTGTAAAGTTTTGATTAATTTACCATTTATAAAGCAAGATATAATACTTCCGTTAGATACATTTATAACAAAATGCGTCCATTTTTGCAAAGGAAAGTCGCTTATTATAGTCAATATCGGAGCACCCGCTGAAATGATTTGTCCATCGGCTATTGTAGCATTGCTGTATAAATTGAGAGACGTTCCGTTCATTGCTAATATAAATTGAGTATTCGCCGGCTCGTTCCCCCCTCTATAAAAAATAATTGGTATGTTAGTCGGAGAAGCAGTCGACTTTGTTTTTAAATACAACCAGCCTTGATAATGATAAGTAGGAGAGGCAGGACTTGTTAATTTATCCCATTTAATAGTATCTAATTGGTTGTCTATAGTGGTTGGTAAATACACTGCGTTTTTTATTATGTTGGTATTTATTGCGTATAAATATCCAACATATAACATTATTAAAACTATAAAAACGAGTGCTACTATAGTATAATTCATTTTACTAATATATAATTGTATTATATTATTTATGCCACAATTTACTTAGTAGCTTTTTGCATAGCTTAACCTCAAATTTACTACAATACTAGAATAACCAGAGAGAATTTATCCGCGTAGTTTATTAAAATAAATTATAAGTACGTCGTGGCTTTTTATTTTTGGTAATATTAATTTTGGCGTGATAGTTAGAAGAATTACCGTCATCTGTCGATAACCCAGGTCCTAACATATAATTTGTCCAAACCGAAGGGGGGTCAATATTACCAGGTTCACGCCTAAATCTCGCTAAACCCCCTGATAAATATTTGCTACCTATACATATCTTTGGAGATGTTTCAAACTTGGAAAAATCAACTGGGACGCCTTGTGAGTTTTTAATATATGACCCATTTACGCTTTTGGCCAGCTTTCCGTTCAAATATACGTCAATTTGGTTAGAATCTACATTTATGCAAAAATAAACCATTTTTTGAAATGGTAAATTAATAGCAATATCTACAATTTTGTAATTTATATTATTTTCAGTATATACACCAGTTGATTTATCTATATTTGCGACGGAGTTTAATGCTACAATATTTAACAAATGACCTTTCAATGATACTACGAAATCTTTACCTCGATTAAAAACGACATGGTTCACGTTCTCACTTTGCACTTCTTGTACCATTAACCAACCGTCGTAAAAATACCGAATACCATTTGGGTCTTCCAATTCGGTAACGTCAATTTCTAGTTGCGGAGATTGTTTTAATTGTATTAGGTTAGCATCTCTAGCTAATGTATCTGGGTTCAACGTGTAGTATAATTTATACAGTGCGATTAAAATAATCAAAAATAAAACAATTGATATTACAGTGTTCATATTAGGGTGTGTTATATATATTACATATATTATTTTACTATTTAATTTACTGGGAAAACGCCTTCACGCAATTTACTACGTAGCTCATTCTTCGCTACTACGCAAATACTACAATTTACTACGTAGCTCATTCTTCGCTACTACGTAAATACTACACATTCCTATATTTTGAACCTTTTAGTTGTGTCTCCTATATTTTGTATGGGCGGGTTTTTGTATTTTAACATGTTATATTCGCTTACTACTTCATCTAGTGTTATTGGAATTGTATAATATCGAACATTACATATAGCCCCTAGGTTTGTAGTGGAATTATTGCTTCCCGTAATAATAGCATTATCGCCAAAGTTGAATACATAATCTTTTCTTTCTATAGTATGAACATTATTTAATTGTCCATTTAAAAACACGTTTACTTTGTTATTATCTATAGAAACGGCTATATGATTCCATTTTTGAATAGGAAGAGTTCGCTTGATATCTTCGTTTATTCTGATATCTTCGGGGGAATTATCATTTTTATTCAATACAATGTCTTTGAGACCAGGTATACTACATATATATGTGCCGTCCGAATTCGATATAATATTGAAATTACCCATTGGTTTGGCTTGATCGCCGATTCGTAATAGAGTAGTTGACTTTGTATTATTGTTTATAAATGTCCAAAACGAGATGGAGAAATTTTGTATAGTGTTCACTTGATCATTTATTTTTATTGAAAATATAGTTTTATCTCCGATAATTGTTTCTTTATTTAAAAATACTGCGCTACTTAATAGTATTTTGGTAGTATCTTTATGTTTTGTAGAAAATAGCTTAGGAATAATTACGAAATAGGATACTAATATAAGGACTTCTAGTATTACTAGCAAGTACGTGGTGTTTGACGTGATTTTAAATTCTTTTTTCATAAATTCAATAAAATAAATTAGTAAACAAGGAATAAAGAATACGATCTGTAGTATCACAGATACCCAAGTGCGGTTGTTGTGGACGTATCTAACAAAAAATTTGTATATAATTGCTAAACCTACAATTGTAGATAAAAAAATAATCGCATAGATAGAATATTGCGCGAGTACTACCGATTCGGGCGTTTTTATGGTATAAAACCCATAGATAGAGATCAAAAATATTATAAATATGATACCATTTAATAACGCAAATGGCGTACTTATTTTTTGTGAAAATATCGGTAGTATTAAATAACTACTAACTACTAACGGTAGTATAATGAATATCATATATTTAAAATAATTTTTAGAATATGTTTCGCGATTATACGAGGCTATGAATATAGTAGTTGCAGATGTTAATAATAATGCAAATGCGATGAAACTTTTTATAGCACATGTAAACAATTCCGAACGTTCATCCTCTGTTAATGTTTTTGATGTTTTTCCAGCCATTCGTTTCAAAAAATCTTCAAATAGCGGAGAAGTGCTGGATGGGTTCGGTGTAGGTGTTGCGACTTTTGGTGTACTAATACCAGACATAATATACATTCAAGTACGATAATAAATTAATTTGTAGTAAATTGTAGTATTTACGGAGAAACGACGTAAGGAGTTTCGTAGTAAATTGTAGTATTTACGATTAAGCTACGCAAAAGCTACGTAGAAACGATAAATAATTTACGTAGTAAATTACTACAAATTCTCAATCGCCGTCTTTTCCCCGTGACAATCGCGACATAACGCGACTAAATTATCCACATGATTACTACCGTTATGTTCCAACCGTATAATATGGTCAACCTCGAACCATGCGGGTAATTGTTTCTTACAATGTCCACAGCACCAGTTTTGTTTTGCCGCCACGAACTTTTTCTTCGTCTCGCTTACTGACCGTTTGGTACCCGTTTTCCCAGAAGATTGTAGACGTTCTTCTGCGTATGACTGTCTATTTCCAGAAACCGATAGAGGCATATTTACAATCGGGTATGTATCCGATACGGACGGCGACCAGGCATCACCTCCTCCCATGACGGTTTGCGAAGAATACCGGCTTGTAAAATCCAATACGGGATTCAAAATACTGGTCGCATTCTTGTCTACGGGTAAGTATTTTAAATATTCATTGGAGTAGGCGATTAATTGATGTGCGTGGTTCGGGTTTTTCCGGAACAACCAATATAGAACAAATGCTCCGAATGCTACACCAGCCATTTGATAATACTTTTTCCACGACAATAATATTTTCAGATATTTTCCATCAGTATAAATATTTGCGATGATGAATCCAGCGATAACAAATACGACGATTTCAAAGCGCATACTATATTATTATGTGAGAACAATTTACTACAATATCAATAATCGTCGTGATATAAATAATAAATAAATACACAAACGAATGCGACCATAGCCATTTGTGAATAAAATGCATTATATTTGAACGTCCATAACTCTTCGTAATCTGGTTCTCTCGGTTTCGTATAAAATTGTTCGTATATGGCGATGCTTTCTTCAATTGTATACTCTTTTTTACCAAGAGTATAATTTACTTTATTGTGTATAAAATTCACCCATCGCATAAACGATTCGCGATTATCCAAATAAGGAACCACTGGATACTTGTCTAATAAAGCGCTAAACGTATTCCCGTTTTTTTCATTTGGTATAAATAACGGCATATTGTGTAATAAATCATAGTATTTGCGTTTTGTAGTAGTATTTGGGTAGTCGGGATAATAGTATGCGATGGAATGCAAAAAGAACCAGTAATGCGGTCCCCAAATACTAGGTGTTGGATTTACTCTCATGTGTCTTTATTACAGAGAAACAATGTATATAAAAAGCTCGTATTATTATACGCAACCGTACCCGCAATATTTTGAAATATACCATTCTAAAAAATATATAAAATAAAATATGTTTAATCATCGCGACGACCAATTGAAATCTGCTAGAACGCCAGAGATACGAACTAACTTTTGCTTTCGCGAAAGCATTCGAGGATTATCTGGAATACAGGAGCCCCCCATACCCCCGAATACACATATACAAAACATGTTCTCTCTAACTGCAACCAATAAACCCGACTATATAATGAAACCTAAATATTGCAATAATTGTCGAAAAAACGGGCATTCTTTCTATAACTGTAAAACTCCCATCACTAGTTTCGGGTTGATTGCTTTTCGAAAGTCCGCGGATAGTGTGATAACGCAGGACGTTGGCGAAGAGGATACATCCCGTGGCTTCACACCATCGAATGATAAAGTACAACAATACGAGTATTTGATGATTCGTCGGCGCGATACTCTCGGTTTTATCGATTTTATGCGGGGTAAATATTCGGTTTTTGATAAATCGTATATTTTAAATATGATTGTGCAAATGACGGTTTCAGAGAAATGTCGCATAATATCGCAGACATTTGAAGACATATGGCGTGATTTATGGGGAGGCGAAACTGTACATATGAGCGCACAATATAAAAGCGAAGAACATATATCCCGGGACAAATTCAATTTGTTAAAAGCTGGAATAGTGATAAATTCAACTGCAGATTTTTATACTCTCGAAATATTAGTAGGATTGTCGAATGCTAACACGAATAATCAATGGGAGTTTGCAGAATGGGGATTTCCTAAAGGTCGCCGTAATTACCAAGAGAAAGACTACGATTGCGCATTGCGTGAGTTTTGCGAAGAAACGGGTTATCCTGATTCGTGTATTGTTCCTATTCAAAATATACTTCCGTATGAAGAAATTTTCATAGGGTCGAATTACAAATCATATAAGCATAAATATTATCTAACATATATCCCGTACGAAGAATCGATCAAGCCTGTATCTGTACAATCATCCGAAGTTAGCTGTTCCGAATGGAAATCGTATGAAGATTGTATGTCTTGTATTCGCCATTATAATGTAGAGAAGAAACGCGTATTGGATAATGTTCACAATACCATTACAAAATTCTTGATAATCTAATATGATGTGCTGTTTCGAGAACGTATTATCCTACGATGGTAAATTATGCGCTAAACTTTTGATTGGGTCCTTTGGGGCACTTATAGTATTTACGAAGTAGCGAAGAATGAGCTACGTAGTGAATTGTATGAAACCAGTCTTCCATTATTATACTGTCCAGCTTCTATATCTAAACACATTTTATCATACGACGATTTCCAGTGTTTTTTGGTACGCGTCCATTTTTGCGTTTTCGATTTTGGCTCGGTCGTTTTTTACAAGGGGATGCAGTAGCATATTGGTTTTCACCGAAAGGATTTTCCGCGTATGTCTATACAATATTTGCTACGCGTGGTTGGATTACGAGAGTATATTTTTTGTGTACGATGCATATTGGACAGATATAGATATGTTGTATATTTTTTTTCTATAATTTGCGAGAACGCCTTCGCGAAGCAATGACCGAGGAACGAGGATAGGTGTTCGAGGAATTTACTACGAAACTATATAAATATAGTTGAATTATATTTATATATTCAATAAAACGGTCTCAATCCAGCCATAATATATAAACCAATAATGGAAAATATCGAGACACCCAGACCACAAAACACTTTTGTGTCTATATCGCCCGTATTGAACGAATGCTCTATATGTATTGAACCTTATAATAAACGCGCAAGAACGCCTGTGAAATGTCCGTATTGCGACTATACCGCGTGTCGTTCGTGTTATCAAACCTATATATTGGGCGAGACTATTACGAATTGTATGAACCCCGATTGTAAAAAAGAATGGACTCTCCATTTTTTGCGCAATTCGTTCACCAATGCGTTTATAAACACCGACCTAAAAATTCATCGTGAAGAAGTACTATTCCAACAAGAAATCGCGCTATTACCTGCGACACAGCCGTTTGTAGAACGCGAAATACAACGCGAAAATATACGCAAAGAAATATCGGAAAAACAACGCCAAATCAACGTGCTAACTCGCGAAATGGAGGCATTATGGCGCGATTATAGTACAGTAGGCATGCCTCGGTTAGCAAGAACAACCGAGAGAGCTGAATTTGTCCGAAATTGTCCTGCGACAGATTGTCGAGGATTTTTAAGTACACAATGGAAATGCGGTATTTGTTCGAATTGGACGTGTCCGACGTGTCACGAGGTGAAAGGCCCAGATAAAAACGCGGAACATACATGCGACCCTTCGAATGTAGCTACTGCAGAATTATTAGCGCAAGATACTAGACATTGCCCGAAATGCGCTACTCCCATTTTCAAAATCGACGGGTGCGACCAAATGTGGTGTACACAATGTCAAACTGGGTTTAGTTGGCGAACTGGGCGTATCGAAACCAACGTACACAATCCGCATTATTTTGAGTGGTTGCGCCGTACGCGCGGTCAAGTAGATAATAGACAAGAAGTAGATTTTCAATGCGGTCGCGAATTAACACATAGAATGACTACAGAACTCGAGAGATTGTTATTAGCAAAAACGACAAAACCAGTAGAACGCACCAATTTGAGTATTATGAGACATAACGATACGAAATATATCTCGGATTTGGCGAAATATCGTCATCCAAACGCGCAACCCGCTCTCGAAAAATTAACCACTATCATTCGGTCTATATTACACGTGAATGCAGTAGACCGCGAGAGATATGTATATAATAGAGAACTGGACAACCAGAATTTGCGGATCATGTATATGCGAAACCATTTAAGTGCAGACCGGTTCAAGATTTTGGTACAACAACGATATAAAAAAGTCCATAAACATCGCGAAATTGCGAATGTCATTGATGTCGTAGTGAATACCACAACGGATATTATTTATCGATTTCGAGAGTATTTAGTATCTTCTAATCAAACCGAATGTGATATTGAAATGTTGAACGAAATCGACCGAATACGCGAATACGCAAACGAATGTTTAATGGATATTAGTCATACATATAATTCCGTACCTCTCCAATTTAGCGAAACAATGCGTTTGTGAGAACTTACGCGTAGCTAAAGGTGTTCGATGATTATCCGAAGATGGTTTACCATCGTAGGATAATGTAGTATTTACGGTTAAGCTACGTAGTAATTTACTACGTAGCTCATTCTTCGCTACTACGCAAATACTACAATTTACTACAAATTACGTAATTTATGCAGTATAATCCCCCTCCAGAATAGCATATTCGTACCCTAATATAGCAGACCCTCCGTCATCGGTAGGGGGGATAAAGTGTATTTCGACCGCGCCATCCAACGCAATAACTTTTGATATAGTCGGTTCATTCGGTAACGTACAGGGAACGACGGACAATACATTCGACAATTCCGACGCACCAATCGCGTTCACTGCACGTAGACATACCAAATATGTCTGTCCATTCGTTAGGTTCGAAATGGTAAATTGATTGTTTACTGGTATTAGCGGGAATGGAGTATTGAATGTTTGTCCGTTATCTACGGAATATTCGAATTGCGTAATAACACTACCGCCGTTATCGACTGGGTCAAACGTAATATCAATGGACGCATCACGTGGTGTAGCATATATCACTGGTGTCGCAGGAACAATCGTAAACAGAATACGGTTGGTCACATGTCGATAATACATTACTTCGAGAGAATTCGTAGGAGCATACGGTAAAGAGACGGTCTCTATGACTGTCCAATAAAAATTATTATTCAGGTTCGCATCCAAAAAACAATCGTTTGTATTTGAACCATATAGCGTCCAACTTTGAGGATCCGCATAGGCATATTGTGGATCCGTACCCAATAAAGGGTTCGCAAACAATGCATACCCATATAGATTTTTGACGGTTGCTAAATCGTAACAAGCCAATAAAGTAGAACTGGTTAGACTAGTGTCGAGTGGATTATTGGTAATGTACCATATACATCTATTATTACTCGTGTCTGTCGCAAACGACGGGCCATTATTGTAAGCATAACCACTTATAACCGACATTCCACTTGCGTCATATGGACTACCTAATGCGTTTACCGATTTACTATTTGCCGAAATAGGCAATACGGTATTCAAATCCGTAGGACTTCCGAAAATAGCCAGTCGACCCACATTTACGAAAGTCTGCGTATTTTGAGAGAACCGCGCGTTTATTTCGAATTTCAAATAACGATAACTAACATTGAATGGACCATTTCTCCCGCCGTAATAAGTACCTGTATGTGAAATCGCCGAATTACCCACGCTATTTCGCGCCATATTGTAGACGGTATATGACCTGTTGGGAACCAACCCAGATATGGTATAAAAATACCGATTTTGGGGTTCGGTTCCCGTATATCGAACTCCCGTATTTGCGTAGGTATTCCCATTATCGATCGAATACCAATAAAATATACTATTGTACGAACTATTCACAGTATCAATTAATGCGATAGTTAAATTTCCGTCAATATTCGAACCAATATTATCGATATCGAGAGTAGGCGATAAGGGTGCCGAGTTTACCAATATAGGACTTGTAGTAATGGGCGCCGAATTACCGACGTCGTTTTTGGCGATGACCGATATAGTGTATGTGTTACCAATCGTCAATCCCTGTGATATGGTAAACGAATAACTTTTCGGTGTTGTGTATTTTACGGTGGTGTTCGAATACGTTATACCGCCATTCGAAGTATACCAATAAAATACATTGTTTGCTGGATTGTTTACGGTATCAGTGAAAGATATTACCAAATTTCCAGTAATAGTTGATTTGGTATTCTCGGTATCGAGAGTAGGCGCCAAAGGGATATACGCTATATTGTTTTTAGCGTGAATATAGTACATTATCTCGCCGTTTGTTTTCGGTGAATAGGGTAGCGAAACGGTATCTAACGTCGTCCAATAACTGTTATTGGTCAAATTCGCGTCTAAAAAACTATTGGGATTATTCGAACCGTATACAGTCCAACTTTTAGAACGCGATTCTGGATAAGCCCCACCTGCATTATCATAACCCGCGAATAAAACATAACCGTAAATGTTGGTTGAACTACCCAAATCATAAGATACAATTATATCCGTTAAGTTAATCCCCGTTTGTCCATTTGGAACTGTCCAAAGAGTTCGCATTGTATTAATGCTTATTGTTGGTTCATTTGTATAAGAATACCCGATATTTGACATCATCGCTAATTTACCTGCATTTGGGTCGCTTTCACCATATCCATTCAAAATCTTACCCACAGTTGGTTGAGGTAATACATTCGCTAAGCTATTCGGATTTGTAAAAAACAAGAGTCTACCTACGTTTACAAATTGATAAATAGTATAGCGAGCGTTTACTTCGAACTTCAAATACCGATAGCTAGATATGAGAGGCGACCAATCACTACTGTATACCCCACTCCGTATCACTTCGGAATTGCCCACCGAATTTCGCGCCATTGTAAATACGACGTACGATTTACTCAATTCCAAATCTGGAATGGTATATGTATATAAATTGTTTGTTCCTGTGCCGGTATATTGGGTGGAGGAATTCGCGTATGTGTTCCCTCCATCAATCGAATACCAATAATATACGTTGTTTATAACCGAATTCACCGTATCTCGTACCGAAATAGTGAGAGCCCTAACAGAGGCAGATACTATATTTCCATTATCCAAACTCGGTGGAGAAGGGTTCGTCAACACGACCACATTACCACTAACTGGCTCGGAATTTCCAAGCGCGTTTTTCGTCAACAAATACAGCGTATATATTTTATTGGACAATCCCGTAATTGTAAAATTGTATGTAGTCGTACCTGCTACGAGAGTATTACCACTCGATGTATACGTGAATACATTACCAGACGTGTTGGTGTTTCCTGCGGTCGTAGTATCATATATGTAATAAAAATACGAAACATTGTTTGCGGGAATGTTAGTTGTATCGGTAATCGAAACCGTCAAGTTTCCAGAGGAAGTACAGCTGGTTGTATATGATGTAAATTGAACGGGTGGTATATACACCGAAACCGCTCTGCTAGCAACATTCGAATTTCCTTCTAGATTGATGCCTTTCACGTAAATCGTATAGGATACATTGGTTAACTCAGAAATGAAAAAGTATGGCGCAGCCGCCAGATTATTCGCTTTTATGTTGGTATTCACATACACATTCCCGTTTGTCGAATACCAATACGAAACCTGATTTTGCGCGGTGTTTGAAGGGTCGATTAGAGACACTTTCAAGTTTCCGGAAGAAACAGTGTCGGTATTTGATGCATCAATGGTGAAATCGGTTGGAATCGTAAATACGGGCAAGGGAGTTTTTAATAAGGTAAGCCCTCCACTAGTTCGCTCAAGGTCAAGTCCTACAAAATAATTGTTTGCGGTTTTAACAATTAAACTCATCTCATGTATGGGCGGACTGCTGGACGCGGAGTAATAGGTAACCACATCATTCGCATCATCGAGATTATATTTTCGAATATACGTATTGAATGAAACATATAAATAATTATAATGGGCAAACATTTTGTATATTTGTATACCAGTAGCCCCCGTTGCCGGTACAAAATAAGAAAATGTTCTATCTGAGATACGTACTTTCATAATTCCCGACCGATTAGGACCAGTTTGAATTCTTGACCCGCCATATATATACCCTTTATATATGGCTAGACTTAACCATTGACCTTGGTCACCTGTAGTTATATCTTGAGTAATTCGAAACCATTCGGGTTCTATCGATCCGTCTACTATATTAAATCTACCAATAAATGAAGTATATACATCTTTGGGGTCGCTGTTGGCGTAACTTGGGTGATTGTACACTGTGTACTGATAGTATAAATATGGATAATCGATCGCCGTTCCATATACATTGCAATAATACGATCTCGGTATAGTCTTTTGATATATTGTCGGGGTGTTTGGAGAAGACATATCTATTTTTACAATGGTTAATGGTCGTACAACCTGGCCCATATCAGACACCCACACTAACCAAATCGTATTATTGTATACCAAAATTTGAGATTGTCTGACCGCGTAGTCGTATAAATCAATACCTAAACCAATATATGTAGCGTAATTAACGAGTTCGGTATGTGTATTATTTAGAATATCCCATCGATAAAATACTGGGTGGTTCACTGGAGCAGGAACATAAATAAAATAAAATACATACCTGCCCGTATCGTCTATTCCGAACTTATTTACATCACTAACCCAAGGTAAACTCTCCGTTAATGTATAGGGAATTAACGTAAAATCGCCGGTGTAAACGGTTACATTATTGGACACCGGCGCAGAATTTCCCATTGTATTTTTCGCCATCAAATACAATGTATATGTTTTGTTGGACAATCCCGAAATAGAAAATGTGTATGTACTAGTGCCGGATACGAGAGTATTACCAGTCGATGTATACGCCGAAACGTTCCCGGAATTGTTGTTTTCCGTGGATGTAGTATCGTATACATAATAAAAATAGGAAATGTTGTTTTCGGGAATGTTGGTTGTATCGGTAATATTCACCGTTACATTTCCAGATGTATAACACTTCGCTGTAAATGATGTTATTTGCGAGGGCGGGACATTGAGACTTACTGAACTACTGATAGTATTGGAATTTCCCGCAACATTACTAGCCTTTACCGAAATGGTATACAAAACGTTAGTTAACCCCGAAATGAAAAAATATGGCGGACTAGCCAAACTATTTGCTTTCACGTTGGAATTCACAAAGACATTTCCTCCTGTCGAATACCAGTAAAACACGTTGTTGGCTGTGGTATTATCGGGGTCCGTTATAGATACTTTTAAGTTACCAGCTCCAACCTGTAACGTATTCGGTACATCGAATGATATATCAGTAGGGATAGTAATCACAGGCAAAGCTACTTTATATAATGTGTATAATGTAGTGTTAGATACTTGCGAATTATAATTATCCATTCCCGCAAAATAATTATCTGCCGTCTTGAATAAGAATTGAATTGTCCCAAGTAATGGGAGTTCACTTACATTATTATAATAAACCACATAATCATTCACATTATCTAAATTGTATTTGTAAACATATCCATCTATAGAAATATATAAGTAGTTATAATGAATAAATAACTGATATACCGATCTTCCTGTACCACCGCTGGGGGGTATAAAATACCCAACGGTTCCAGTAGAAATGTCGATTTTCATAACACCAGTTCGACTAGTTTGAATAGTAGAACCGCCATAAATATATCCGTTATATACCGCGAGGCTGTAAAACTGATGCATCTGACTTTCACTTGGATTTGGTAAAATGGGTACCCATTGCGGGTCGTTCGTTTGTGTAGCTATATTATATCTACCAATATAACATTTGTATGGTGTGCTGTATAGTGGAGGACCTACGAAATTACTAGAAAACCACGAATAATACAAATACGGGTATTCAATTGTGACACCACCCATTCTGAAATAATAACTGAATGGAACAGTCGTAGTATATATGGTAGGGTTGTTTGGGTCGCTTATATTAATTTTAACAACGTTCATTGGCTGTACAGTGTTTCGGTCGACATGGTCTACTCCTATACACCATATAGCATTATCGTAATACGTCATATTAAACCCATTACCTATACCAAATTGATAAAAATCGATTTGATATGTATCTCTATACTTAGCACTATCCACTAATGCAGTATATGTATTATTTATTATATCCCATTGTATAATAGTCGGAGGAAGAGAATACGTCATATCCCAAGTTACGGCATAAGCATATCTTCCCGTACCATCTGGTATAATTAATTTTATATTACTAGTTATATATGGAGCAACGTTCGGATTATACGGTACTAGAGCTACATTTGGCGAAGGAATCGGAAGACGAGCTAGTGTGGTACTTCCATACTGTCCTATATAAATATAGTTCTTGTACAATACTATACCGCAGGGCAAATTTAATAGATTATTTGTAGTAGCATAGTTCATAAATACATAGTCGGAAGTATTATATATATTAACCCTTGCTACACCGGGTGTATTTTCTAGAGACATATATAAAAAATTGCTGTTTATAATCATACCAAATACTTGTGTATTTGTGAGAGTACTGTTTACTAACAAAGATACTGCAGAATTATTCGCGGGGGAAGAATCACTTGCTCGATAAATCCCGGTACGATTTGTACTAATATAAAAGTATCCGTTGTATTGTATCACATTTAATATAGAAATATTGGTTCCGTGTGTATAAAATGTAGTGGCTACTCCAGTTGTAGTATTTATTCTGTATATTTTGCTAGCACCGTTCGAGACATATATGTATCCATTATAGTAATATGCTCCAGTTGCTCCTTCAAATGCACTAGAATACGTCCAGGTATTTACTAATGTAGCGTCCGAAATACGAATGGCTTTTGTTTGTGTACTTGATACAGAATATACATAGGTTCCGTCGTTGGTAATAGCAAAACCGCCCAAATAACCGTTTGTAGCAGTAGCCCATGCTGAATTTATTACGTTTGTCTTTAAATTCACCCTCACCATGTTTGTGGTATTCGTCGTGTACAAGTAATCGCCATATGCAGTTACTCCGACTACTCCTGCTTCTGGTAATGTTAAAAATGTTTCAATAGTAGGCATTTATGTAAACCAACCGTTATTATATATATCAGAATATAAATAATAACTCGATATACCGATGTGATGCTATTTGCTAGAACGCCTTAGCGAAGCAAAAGTTCGGCATTCGCGAAGTAGCGAAGAACGAGCTACTCCGCAAATACTACAGCTTAAATCCAATCAAATATTCCCCAGAATGTATGCGTATTTGTATCCTAAAATGGGCGCGCCTCCATTATCCGTAGGTGGTCGGAAAAATATTTCCAATGCATTGTGTTTCGAAACGACGGCTGTTATGATAGGTTCTTTTGGTACAGTACACGGTATCGACGGTATAATGTTTGATACGAGCGAATTACCGCGATAGTTCACCGCGCGCATACAAACCCCATACGTGTTTCCGTTTACTAAATTGTATACATTAAACATATTGTTTCGAGGAAATCCTACTGGAATATACGTATTCCCATTATTGAGTGAATATTCGTACCTCGTAATGGCGTTTCCGCCATTCGAAAGAGGCGTATCGAATGAAATATCTATATTACGGTCTCCTGGTAAAGTATAAACGACTGGTGGGTCAGGAATAGTTGCGGGTATAACGTATTTTGTATTTGATGCGTTCGAATTTCCACCATAATTTACTGCGCGTACGGAAACGCTATATACTGTACCGTTTTCTAAATTGGGAATATTGTATTGATTATTGAGAGGCAGTCCAATGTTTTGATACGTATTCATATTGTCTACCGAACATTCATATCGAATAATCGCGTTTCCGTTATTGGCCGGTTCTGAAAACGAAATATCTGTAGAACGGTCATTTACGCCGGCATAATAGAGTACAGGCGCGTCTGGATTATTAAACAATATGGTAGGAGGGGTCGATATAGGCGCACTATTGCCGACGGAATTTCGCGCCATCGTGTACACCGTGTACGGAATACCAATCGATAGACCCGAAATAGTATAGGAATAGATGGATTTCGAACCGGTATACGAGACATTTGTGTTTGCGTAAGTGTTTCCGCCATCCATCGAATACCAATAATCCACGCGATTATTGGGTAAATTCACTGTATCGATAAATGAGACCGTCAAATTACCCAAACTGTTGATGTGTAAAATATTCCCATTATCGGGAGTAGGCGAAAGTGGCGTAGTATACACAATGGTTGGCGAACTATATACCGACGTTAACGTAGTCGAGTTGCCTACCGAATTTATCGTAGCGACATACACTGTATATGTTTTATTCAGTAGTCCGTCAATGAAAAATGTGGATGGCGACGATGCATATCGAACCAGACTATTGGAATACACCTGAAGATTTCCGGAATTATTGGAACCGTCTCCTGGATAAGCGTAATACAAATAATAAATCGAGTTGAGTACGGTATTGTTCGTATCCGTAACCAATATTTGTAGGTTTCCGCTACTAACTAATGACGCCGATACACTGGTTGCAGAAAGAGGCGTAGTATATACAGATAATGTACTCGATATGGGGTACGAATTACCCACCGTGTTTTGCGCAATTAAATAGAGAGAATATGTATTTTCCGCAAGTCCCGATACCACAAATCGGTAGTCTAATACATCTTTCACGTATGCGTTTCCGGTGTATGCTCCATAAGAGGATATATTCGTCGATTGGTTCGACCCGACATTGTTCCCGTATAAATAATAATAATATGCTACATCATTGTTCAAGAAATAATTGGCGAAATTAGTATCGGAAAACGTAGCAACGATGTTTCCGCTTTCTGGGTTCGAAGTTGTATATGCGGTGGGTGTATATGGCGTAACAAACACGTTCGCACGTGTAGATATCGTCTCTGAGTTTCCAACTATATTTCGTACTTTCACATAAATCGAATAACTAATATCAGTTAGACCCGAAATATAAAACGAATATGGCGAATTGACTGAACCCGTGTTTTTAATATAAGAATTGGCGAAATTTGCGCCGTCCGTAGAATACCAATAATACGCGTTGTTTAATGATGTATTGGAATTATCTAAAACGGATACTCTCAAATTTCCAGTTGAAACTGTTCTTGTATTCGCCGTATCTATCGTTGGTACAGCTGGAATAGTATAGACCGATATACTCTGCGTGTTTGCTACCGTGGAATTCCCCCACGCGTTGTTATATGCCTTCACATATACCGTATATGTATTCGCTACTAATTGATTAATATAAAATGTGTATGTGGATTTGCTCGGATAGTCGGCTTTCACGTTCGAGTTCGCATAGTTGATACCATCCGTCGACCATAAATAAAACACGTCGTTGATATTTAAATTGGAAGCATCTATTAAAGAGACTTTCACATTTCCACTCTCGACAGAAAGCGTATTCACATTATCTATTACTGGTACCGCTGGAGTAGTATACACCGATATACTCTGCGTGTTTGCTACAGTGGAATTTCCGATAGCATTTGTTCCCTTCACGTATATAGTATATGTATTCGCTACTAAATTGTTAATATAAAACGTGTATGTGGATTTGCTCGGATAGTCGGCTTTCACGTTCGAGTTCGCATAGTTGATACCATCCGTCGACCATAAATAAAACACGTCGTTGATATTCAAATTGGAAGCATCTATTAAAGAGACTTTCACATTTCCACTAGCTACAGAAAGCGTATTCACATTATCTATTACTGGTACCGCTGGAGTAATATATACAGCGACATTACCGTATGTATTTACTGAACCTGCTATTGAATTAGAAAGTGTATTTTTTGCTACCAAATATAGAGTATATATTTTATTCGATAACGAAGATATTACAAACGAATAATTCGTTATACCGTTCAATAATGTTTTTGTACTATCTGAATAAAGGGATATATTTCCAAAATCATTGGTTTCAGTAGTGGTATCGTATAAATAATAAATATACTGTATGTCGTTAATATACGTGTTTATATTATCTGAAAACGCAACCGTCAAGGTTCCAGATGTATTGGTTTTAGTATTGATTGTATCTAATATAGGACCGGATGGCCTATTGAATATAGTAACTGGCGTGAAACTGACGGAAGCGGAATTACCAACTGGACTGATTGCTTTCACATACACGGTATATGTTTGACCAACCGTTAGTCCAGTTGTAATTGTGTATGAATATCGGTATGGCGAAATCTGGGTATATTTTACTCCAGTATTCGCATAAGATGTCTCGCCGTCTATAGAATACCAATAAAATACATCGTTTCCAGATAAATTCGCCGTATCGAAAAGCGAAAACAGTAAATAACCGCTTGTCGTAGACGCAGTGTTTCCATTATCTGGTATAGGACTGGATGGTGTAGTATATACTGTGATTGCGTTTGATACAAATGTACCAGATTCAGTTGATAAACTGTTCTTGGTTTTATACACGACATTGTACGTTTGTCCAATTACAAACGGAGAATTTGTACCAGTATCTTTTGTTATTGTAAATTGGTATTGATTATTGGGCGCGGTTCCCGTATATTTTACGAATGAGTTGGAATACGTTGTTCCTCCATTTGTAGAATAAAAATAAAACGCTTCGTTTAAAGGCGTATTTACAGTATCAAACAATGAAACCAATATATTTCCTGTAGCCGTGGTTTTAGTATTCGCAGTATCCAGCGTAGCCAGTGATGGAGTTGTATATACGATTACATTTCCAGATACGGGAGAGCCTATCGTATTACCGATAGGATTTTTAGAAATGATGTATACCGTATACAACCGGTTTATTCGATTGATAATATTGAATGTTGTAGTTGGTGCATAAGTTTGAAAGGCGGTATACGCCAATACATTTCCCGATTCATTATTGGCGGTAGATGTATCATAGGTATAATAAAAATATTGAACACCGTTTTGTGCGTTATTGTTTGTATCTGTAGTTGAAACGGTTATATATGTAGAAATAGTTGAACTTAAAGACAACGTACTAATTGGGAAAGGTGTTGTGTAAATATCAAAATTCACAGGTCCGTATGTGGCGGAATTGCCTATAATGTTTATTTTTTTTACGTATACTGAATACGTACCCGCAACCGTGAAGGTGTTTATGTAAAAAAATGGCGATACTACTTGCGAATTAGCAAGAATATATGTATTCGAAAATGTGGTTGTATTTCCGCTGGGATCTATTGAAAACCAATAATACGCATTATTTATGGCTAGGTCTGTATCCGTGGATAACGCGACTTTCAGGTTTCCACTTGCTACTAAGGAAGATGCGCCAGAGTTAATCGATAGTGCGGTAGGAGTGGTATATGCGTTTACTGTCGTGGTTACGATCGGTGATGAATTACCCCATACATTGAATGCTTTCACATACACTGTATATGCGTTTGCTTCCAGGTTGTTTATATAAAACACGTACGGTGAACTCCCAGCTCCCGATGCTTTCACATTCGAATTTGCATACGTAGTTCCGTTTGTAGAATACAAATAGAATACATTATTGAGAGCCGTATTGGAAACATCCGATACAGAAACCTTTACGTTTCCACTAGCTACCAACATTGTATTCACATTATCTATCGCAGGTGCTGTCGGAATGGTATATACGGATATACTCTGTGTGTTTGCTATGGTAGCGGAATTTCCCCAGAAATTGAATGCCTTGATATACACCGTATAGGTATTTGCTTCCAGGTTGTTTATATAAAACGTGTACGGTGAGCTACCAGCTCCCGACGCTTTCACATTCGAATTCGCATATGTAGTTCCGTTTGTAGAATACAAATAAAAGACATTATTGAGAGACGTATTGGAAACATCGTAAATAGAAACTTGTAGGTTTCCGCTGGCTACCGAGAGAGTGTTTACATTATCTATCGCAGGTGCTGTCGGAATGGTATATACAGATATACTCTGTGTATTTGCTATGGTAGTGGAATTTCCCCAGAAATTGAATGCTTTTACGTAGACGGTATATGTATTTGCTTCCAGGTTGTTTATATAAAACGTGTACGGGGAACTTCCGGCTCCCGACGCTTTTACGTTGGAATTCGCGTACGTAGTTCCGTTTGTAGAATACAAATAAAAGACATTATTGAGAGATGTATTGGAAATATCCGAGATAGATACTTGTAGGTTTCCACTAGCAACCGAAATAGTATTCACATTGTCTATCGCTGGCGCTGTAGGAATGGTATATACAGATATATTGGTTGTAGAGGCAGGATAAGAATTTCCCACTGGATTTTTTGCTACGACATAAACAGTATACACCCCTACTAGTGAATTATTATTGGCTTTAAATGTATAACTAGTAACTCCATTCACCAATGTATTACCAGTGGTACCGTAAGATGAAATATTGGTTGAGTTGTTTGGCGTAGTGGAAGTCTCGTACAAATAATAAAAATAAGTTATGTTATTCAGATAATTATTTGTATTGTCTGTAATAGATACAGTGAGATTTCCACTTGTAGGAGATGAAGCAGTAGCACTTATATTTGATGGAGTATTGTAAACCGGTACAGATGACGACGCGACCGATGAAGAATTGCCGATATAATTGATAGATTGAATGTAAATGGTATACGAAGTTCCGAGAGTGATACCACTCGAAATAGTAAACGACGTAGAGCTAGCGTACGATACGCCAGTATCAATATATACACCCGAAATATTATCTAACGTATACCAATAACCCACAATATATGACGCGTTTACTCCCGAATTATTCGTATCTGATAACGATACCAATATATTTCCGGTTGATGTAGAAACCGCGGACACTATTGTAGGCGCAACTGGAATAGCCGGCAAAGAAAGCGCGCCAGAAACGGTTTGTACATCATATGTTAATGCGTTTATAACGATATAGTTGCCTGCCGGATATGCGATTTCTATTCCATTGTATGTTATATAAACAGTTTTAGTACTTCCTGGATCGGGATCTATGTTACCAAATTGATTGAACCGATCAGTGTCGATTGAAAAAATTACTATGATATTGTTTTTATTTCTTACATTTATATAGCATCTTTTTGTAACATCTGCTAATTTTGTGGGGATTGTTCCGTATTGTATTTGTATAGGTAAAGGTGATTCGAAATTGGGTACTGTATATGGTACTAACGGTAGGGTGGTTACCGCGCTCGAGACAAATCCTGCTGTATTGTTTCCTCTTACATATACACTATACGTAGTCCCCTGATTTAACCCAGTGGAAATAATAAATGAACCACTAGTTGTATAGGATAATCCCGAATTTAAATACGTACTACCGTTGTTTAATGAATATTCATAAAACACCCCATTCGCGACTGAATTTAGATTATCAGTTAGAGATATTATAATGGTTCCGTCAGACAAAGCTTTTGTATAAATTCGGTTTATTGTAGGCGGGGAAGGAGTGATATATACGGATATACTCTGTGTATTCGCGATGGTAGTGGCATTTCCCCAAACGTTGAATGCTTTCACATAGACCGTATATGCCTTTACTTCCAGGTTGTTTATATAAAACGTGTATGGTGAACTCCCGGCTCCCAACGCTTTCACGTTTGAGTTCGCATACGTAGTTCCGTTCGTAGAATACAAATAGAATACATTATTGATAGACGTATTGGAAACATCCGATACAGAAACCTTCAAGTTTCCACTGGCTACCAACCTTGTATTTACATTGTCTATCGCTGGCGCTGTCGGAATAGTATATACGGATTTACTAGCAGAGGTTACTGTTGCGGAATTTCCCCAAATGTTGAATGCTTTCACATAGACTGTATATGTGTTGGCCGCCAAGTTGTTTATATAAAACGTGTACGGTGAGCTTACAGCTCCCGACGCTTTCACATTCGAATTCGAATACGTTGTTCCGTTTGTAGAATACAAATAAAAGACATTATTGAGAGACGTATTGGAAACATCCGATACTGATACTTTCAGGTTTCCACTGGCTACGGAAAGAGTAGTTGCATTGTTTATCGCTGGCGCTGTAGGAATGGTATATACAGATATACTCTGTGTGTTTGCTATGGTAGTGGAATTCCCCCAAACGTTGAATGCTTTCACATAGACTGTATATGTGTTGGCCGCCAAGTTGTTTATATAAAACGTGTACGGTGAACTTACAGCTCCCGACGCTTTCACGTTGGAATTCGAATACGTTGTTCCGTTTGTAGAATACAAATAAAAGACATTATTGAGAGACGTATTGGAAATATCCGATACTGATACTTGTAGGTTTCCACTGGCTACGGAAAGAGTAGCTGCGTTGTTTATCGCTGGCGCTGTAGGAATGGTATATACAGATATACTCTGTGTGGTTACCACGTTCGAGTTTCCGTAAGCATTAGTGGCTTTTACATAGACTGTATAGGAATTAGCCGCCAAGTTGTTTATATAAAACGTGTACGGTGAACTCCCAGCACCCAACGCTTTCACATTCGAATTCGAATACGTTGTTCCGTTTGTAGAATACAAATAAAAGACATTATTGATAGACGTGTTGGAAACATCAATTACTGATACTTTTAGGTTTCCACTGGCTACGGAGAGAGTACCTGCATTGTCTATAGCAGGCGTATATACAGGTTGTAATAGTATTGTATCTCTCGCGTGTGTATAGTACATTAACTCTCCATTTACTTTTGGCTTATACGGCAATGCTACTGATTCCAACGATGTCCAATAACTATTGTTATTTAAATTCGCGGTTAAAAACGCGTTTGTGTCGTTTGAACCATATATCGTCCAACTTTTAGCCCGCCCTTCGGGATAAGAGCCCCCCGCACTATCGAAACCCGCAAATAGTGCATATCCATAAATATTTGTTGAAGCACCCAAATCATAACATACAATTATACCGGTTAAGTTCGAATTCGTTACAGCGCCCCCAGGTACTGTCCACAGGGTACGGGTTGTATCCGGAACTATTGTTGGTTCATTGTTATACGAATAATTGCTTGTAGATACCATTACTAACTTACCCACCCCCGCATCATTTTCGGCATACCCATTTAACATCTTTGCGTTAGCCAGACTCGGTTGCGGTAAAACATTCGCTAAGCTGGTAGAGTTTGTAAAAAACAAAAGTCTACCTACTGATACAAATTGATACAGATTATCCTGAGAATTCATTTCGAATTTTAAATATCGGTAGCTTGATACTATTGGTTTACTTCCAGTCCGAAACGAGCCACTACGTAGAACGTCCGAATTTCCATACTGGTTCCGAGCCATAGTATACACAACATATGAAGTGTTCGCCAATAAATTCGAAATCGTATAGGTATACAAATTATTCACACCCAACCCAGTATATTTAGTGGCCGAATTTGCGTATGTGTTACCACCATCAATGGAGTACCAATAAAATACATTGTTATCATAATTTACTGTATCTAGAATTGAAACTGTAATAGCCAAGATTGATGTAGATTTCGTGTTTCCGCCATCTACCATGGGCGTAGACGGGGGAGTGTATAAAAACGATGAGAGTAATAACCAAGGAACATTTGTCGTTTGCGATGGGTCGACCCACTTGCTTGGCGTTGTATCATTAATCTTAAGTATATTTGCGGTAGTATCACTCCACGTACCATTATACGCATAACAATTGTTTGTAGTTAATGTACCATTACCAATAGTTGAATTATTAGAATAACAGTTATTGAATGTTACATTAGACGAACTGTTACATAATTTTACTGAACTCACTGCTGAATAACAAAAGTTGGCTGTACCAGTTGAACTTGTACCAAACATAGCACCAAAAGAATCTATACCAGAAGCAATTGTTCCATTGAAATAACAATTGTTAGCCGTAGCATTAGTCGAGTATGGAGAAAATATTCCACCAGCATCCCCCCTATTTATAATTCCATTAAAATAACAATTATCTGCAGTACCACTAGAGTACATACCAAATATTCCACCAAACCATCCTCCAGTAGCGGTTGTTGTAGAATAACAATAACTAGCAACTGCACATACACCGGTACTTCTCCCAAAAATCCCTCCAACCCCGTCAAAACTAGCAGAAACTGGATTACTATAACATTTAAAAGCGGTGATAGTCGCGTTTGAAGCGGAGTACCCAGCATACCCTCCGAAAATGCCCCCTCCGTGACTGGGAAGTATTCCTGTACTATAACAATTTGAAACCGTTATTGTTCCGCTTGTTATACCTTTACCGAACCATTTTTGACATACCCAACCATACTCGTATGATAATGACGACGAACCATTTGTAACAACCCCCAAGTTATTTATGTTTATATTTGTAAATCCATTCTGAATTTCCGTACCATTTTGAACGAACCCATTATAATTTGTTATTCCGTCTATTGTAATCACTTTGCTTTGACCATTCAGCGTAATGTTGTTAGAACCAAATATAAAATAACCATTTGTGTTTCCATTAGTACTACTAAATGTAATATTTGTTGTTAGTCTAACTTCTAATGGAGTAGAAGCATTCGAATTTATAATCGTGACTGGCCAATCCACATTCGATATGGTAGTCCAGGTTGAATTATTAGATGAGTATTGAACGTCACTAGTAGATGAATCCTGTTTAATATAAATAATACCACTATTTTGCGTTATTGTTAAAACGGTTGGTATGTAAACAATATAAACCACTCCATAACCACCCGCACCACCCGCTCTACTAGGTGAAGCACTAGCATTAAAACCACCATACCCTCCGCCACCACCTCCGCCTCGATTTGTTGCTCCAGCTGTTGCCGCCGTTGTACCTCCCCCTCCGGTACCACCGCTTCCTCCAGTACCACCAGACCCTCCAGTAGCGGCGGGTGATGCGTTATGACCGGGGTAGTTACCAGCAAGTCCTGGACCACCTCCATCTGCATAGGCAATATTTGTATATGACCAAGTATAGCCATTTCCACCTGTAGCGCTGGTTCCACCGGTCCCTTTAGTTCCATTTGAACCTATCGACGTAGCACCTCCACCACCTCCTCCAGTGCCGGCAACAACTCCGGTTCCTCCATTATTTCCAATGTAAGTTAATCCAGAACCTGTGCCGGTTGTAGATGTTCCTGCTGTAATACCATATCCAGGTCCTCCTCCACCAGAACCTCCGTTCGCCGCATCATTTGTACTAGAAGAACCTCCACGCCCACCACCATAAGCTACAGCGTTTATACTACCACCTACAATACTACTATTTTGTCCAGATGATCCGCTAGGAGGATTCGCACCAGTAATAGAACCTGGAGAACCTGCCCCACCAGAACCTACTGTAATTGTATATGTTACACCCCCCACAAAAGTCAATGTTCCGTATCCTACTCCACCTCCACCACCACCACCTGCACCTTCGTAATTCACTTGACCACCTCCACCACCGCCACCACCTCCAACTATAAGTACTTGTGTAGTAACTGTGGTTGGAAACGTAATTGTACCATTTGTTTTGAATTCGTATAAACTATTTGAATTTATGGTTTGTATTGTTGCGCCAGTGTAACTCGCCATACATTTAATATATTCAATCAGTATATATTTATATTTTGCCTAAAACTAGCGCAGTTTACTCAATATAAAAAATATGTATCCAATTATTAGCTGGTGTATGATAACAATTCATAGTATTATCATAAAATCCATAAAATTGAAACGAAATAAAGATTACACTATAGTATACATTATATCGTTCATTCTATTATAAAATATCCCCCCACCGAATACAATACTCTCGTTTCGTTATAAACAATGTCCTCCGAAACCGCACTCGCCCAACAATACCAGCGTAAAACCGACAAGCAACATATTCTCGATAATCCCGATACCTATATTGGATCGATTGAGAATGTCGACGCGACGATGTGGGTATTCGATGAAGCTACGGGGAAAATCGCGCTCAGAACCATCGAATACATTCCCGGGTTATACAAACTATTTGATGAGGGTATCGTGAATTGTCGTGATCACGTGATACGTATGATCCAGTCAAGTTCTACCAATATAAACGCTAAACCGGTTTCCTACATCGAAACGAGCGTGTCGGAAGACGGAATTATTACAATGATGAACGACGGAAACGGGATTGACGTTGCGAAACATCCCGAATACGATATAT
>Ga0209550_10000863_pt1 | contig 28992 bp, 23 predicted proteins | sample LauGreSuBDMM15SN_2_FD_187567 | JGI IMG/M metagenome (GOLD analysis project Ga0209550, IMG submission 187567) | Freshwater lake microbial communities from Lake Michigan, USA - Su13.BD.MM15.SN (SPAdes) (version 5) | ecosystem: Environmental > Aquatic > Freshwater > Lake | place: Lake Michigan... | reverse complement strand
GCTCTTTATCTACACAAACCAATCCATGCATTTGATAGGCAATACCGATGGCATTTATGTCTGCAGGATTATATTTTTTTGTAGCATTCGCTTTAAGAATCGCTTGTTGAACGTTTTCCCACCACATATCTGGACTTTGCTCAGCCCATCCTTTTTGATGGGATGTAATAGCAGTCTCTGAATCAGGATATTGTGCGGTAGCAATACAATTTTGCGTTTGCGCATCAACGATAGAAACTTTAATAGACGAAGTACCAATATCAATACCTAATAAAAGCATACCTGAAATTTATTAATTGCTAAAATACAATGGATTTCTGAAAGCATAAAGTTTCAAAAATTTATTATTGATTAATCTCCTATCGGTGAAAACCCTCGCTTATAAACTTCAGCACTTCAGGAAGCGATGATCTCCAGTAAGGCCAGTTATGAGCACCATCCCTAACCCTAAATTCGTGTTTTACTTTCCTATCTAAAAAAATTGAATGCAATTCCATATTTCCTTTTACTAACATATCATCATCCCCGCAGTCTATGTAATAACGAACCTGGTTTAACTTTCCTACAGCAACAGTAGCCGCTAATTTAAGAACTGAATTTTTGTTCCAGGTTTCTGTCAAACGATTTTTTCCAGCCAAATCAGTTCCAAACAATTCATTGAATTTGTAATTTTTCCAACCATTTTCAGGCATCCCAGTAATATGATCATCATTCCATATAGCAGCACTTAATGGAGCAGCTGCTGAAAAAAGATCAGGATGTTTCATTGCATAAATAAAAGATCCATATCCACCCATAGAAAGCCCTGCAACTGCTCTGTATTGCTTTTTACTTCTCGTCTTATAGACAGAGTCAATAAATGGTATAAATTCATTGATAAAGAAATCTTCATATTTAACTTTTCCTGCAGCATCATTAATATACCAAGAAACACCTGCGTCGGGCATAACAATGATCATTTGAGTTGCATCCCCTTTTGAAATTGTTTCGTTAGCAATTTTTTGAACCTCACCAAATTGAGCCCAACCCGTTTCGTCATCAGAATAACCATGCAATAAATACAAGACCGGATATCGTCTTTGAGAACTTTCATAATCTGAAGGAAGGTAAATTGAGTACCTCACATCTTTACCTAAACCCTTGCTGTGTATAATTAAACTTTCCACAATTTTACCCTGAGAAATTGCAATCGCTGAAATTGATAATAATAAAAAGAACAAAACAATTTTTTTCATTGGTTGATTTTAAATAAGTGATGAGTCAAATAATTAGTAGCATCGTTCCATTAGAAAAGCAAACTAAAATTTGACTGTTTAAAATTAATTCAATTAAACCATATTTTTTGGATTGCCGTTAATCATCGCTGTAACGTTTTCAACAGTAGCTTTCATCAATCTACTCCTAGCCTCAAAGCTTATCCAAGCATTGTGAGGAGTAATAATACAATTAGCCAAACCGATTAATGGATTATCTGAAGAAGGTGGTTCTGAACTTAATACATCTAACGCAGCTCCCGCAATTTTATTTTGTATTAAAGCATCTGCCAAATCCTGTTCAACTATTAACGGTCCCCTTGATGCATTAATTAAGTAGGCAGATGGTTTCATTAACGCCAACAGATCTTTATTTACTAACCCATGATTATCTGCTTTTAAAGGACAATGAATTGAGATAAAATCTGACTGAGCAAATAACTCAGTTAGACTTACTTCAGTGAAATTTTCATCTCCTTTTTTACCCCGGTGATAAATAACTTTCATTCCAAATACCATGGCAATTTTCGCCATTTGAATACCTATTTTACCCAATCCAATTATCCCAATTGTATTGTCCGTTAACTCTTTAATTGGACCTTTGGTATAGCACCAATCTGCTGATCGGGACCAATCTCCAGCCTTCACAGATGCTGCATGTAGGCCTACTTGATTGGTAAGTTCAAGCAACATAGCAAAGGTTTGTTGAGCGACAGAATAGGTTCCGTAATCTGGAACATTACAAACAAAAACACCTCTTTTTTTTGCAGCTGCAACATCTACCATGTTATAACCAGTAGCAGTAACTGCAATTAAACGAAGCTCCTTTGCAGCATCGATAACTTCAGCAGTAACAGGAGTTTTGTTAGTAATAATTACCTGCGAATTTTTGCATCTTTCCACCATTTGATCACTAGATGATCGGTCATAATACACTACCTCTCCCAATGCATTAAATGCATCCCAACTTAGATCGCCTGGATTAAGTGTATATCCATCTGTAATAACTATCTGCACAATATTTTTATTTATTTTTTATAATAATAAATACTTTTTTAGAGTAACGTTTCTAAATAATTTTACTACATTTTTAATCTAAAAAAAATCTTCGATAAGATAAAAACACCCTATCACTAAAAGCTAATTAGCCAGCAATAGGGTGTTAAAAATATATAACTAAATCATCCCAATTACATAGTATACTTGGTTACCCCAGGCACAGCAATCGGATAAAATCCATCTGCATTTGGAAGCAATGGAGGCATCGCATCAAAACTATATACTTTTGGATTTATATCAAGTCCGCAATTAATCGCTTTTTCCCACTCTATCCTTTGTCCAGTATAAGTAGCCATCCTTCCAAGAATTGAAGTCATGGTACTTTTAGCTCCATTTTCCGCATCAGCAAATTTGTATTCTCCTTTTGCGATTGCAGCAAATAACTCCACATGCTCAGCTTGATAAGGATTATTTTCAGTTTTTTTATCAAATTGATATAACACTTTACCACTGTGATCTAAGATATTAGCAGCACCTGCCTGAATTTTTCCTTTTGTTCCCACAAACAATTCATCCACTTTACTAGTAGTACCAGGTATATGACGACATTGACTATTTAAAATACTTCCATCGGCATAAGTATATTCTACAAAATGATGATCAAATATTTCTCCATGTTCTTTGCCTTTTCTAACTTGTCTACCACCCATTCCTTGTGCTCTTACAGGATAACCTCCCTTAAACCAGTTAACGGCATCTAGGTTATGTACATGCTGTTCGGTAATATGATCACCACACAACCAGTTAAAGTAATACCAATTACGCATTTGATATTCCATTTCTGTTTGGCCAGCTTTTCTAGGTCTAACCCATACACCATCATTGTTCCACCATGCTTGCATAGAAGTAATATCACCGATTAGCTCCTTCCTTTTAAAAAGTTCACGATAAGAATTTTGGTAATGACGTTGCAAACCAACCACTACATTTAATTTTTTTTGTTTGGCGATGGCAGCGGTTGCAAGCACACTTTGAATCCCTGCAGGATCAGTTGCAACAGGCTTTTCCATGAACACATGTTTATTCTGTTTGATTGCTTCTGCAAAATGTATCGGCCTAAATCCTGGAGGAGTTGCCAATACCACTACATCAGCAAATTCAAATGCTTTTAGATACCCATCAAAACCAGTGAATTTTCTTTCTTCTGGAACATCCACTCTAGTTTTTAAAATAGCCTTACCACCAATAGATTCCGCCATTTCATCACTAGTTAGTGATAAATAACAAGCATCTAAATTGTCTCTAAAGGCATCTGCCATTGCAACAATTCTAACATTTTGCTTACTAAGCAATGCTTGCGAAGCAGCACCGGTACCACGACCACCACAACCCACTAGGGCGATCTTAATAACATCGTCAGCACCAGAAAAATAATTGGCGTTGGTAATCAGAGGCGCAGCAATTAATCCTCCAGCTAGCATTGAACCCTGACGTAAAAAATCTCTACGGTTAGGATTAGTAAATTTTGAAGCATCGTCTTTCATAATAATTAATTTAAATGGTCAATGTAAAATTTAAAAAATTGAATAAAAATATTTTTTCTTTTATAATCGATTAAAAAAATCGCATTCATTTTAAAAGTAGCTTATTTTCCCAAATACTGCTTATAAAATTCATTTATGTCTTCTGCACTTGGCTGAACCAACGGGCGAACTATGCGAAATCCAACTGAAGGTGCATCAGTCAACCACCACTTACTTTTTGGAATTTGGGGATCTCGACGATTCATCAACGGATCAGATTTAGTTCGATTGGCAGCCCTAAGTTCATCCGCTTCATCCAAATAACCACCACCTCTTATCACTTTTGGATAGCGCAATTTATTAGGCGCTACAAAAGGATTTTCAGAATTTGGTGGCATATTTTCCATTCTTTTTTCTTCGTAATGATCAAGGGTCCACTCACTAACGTTACCCAACATATCGTAGAGCCCCCAGGCATTAGGTAACTTTAATCCTGCCCTTTGAAATTTGTCATCACTATTGTCCTTGAACCATGCATATTTCTCCAACTGCTTTTGATCATCACCAAAATAAAAACGAGTGGTGGATCCTGCTCTACATGCATATTCCCATTCAGCCTCAGTAGGTAGTCTATAAAAATCACCCGTTTTATTATACAACCACCTACAATACATTAATGCTGAATACTGCGACAAACTATTTACTGGATAGCCCCCCTCTTTTCCCATACCTAAACTAAAATCAATATATTGGGGAGAAGGTTTAGTAATTGCATCAACAGTAGAATTGTCACTTGTATTTTCATCCTTATAAAAAATATCAAACTCATCTCTACTCAATTCGAAAGCACCCATCCAAAAAGCAGATAAAGTTACTTTTCTTTGAGGTCCTTCATCAGTAGCTCGTCCTTTTTCTTTACCATTACTTCCCATCAAAAAACTACCTGCCTTAATTGGAACCATCTTGTACAAAATCTGAGAGCCTGGAACATTAAATTGATATGCTGAAAAGGGAACATTAGAATTCTGAGCAGTTAGGCATTCAAAACAAAGAATAATAGAAAATAGTAACAAAAAATGCTTCAAAATAATAATAAATAATTGAAATTGAAAGATAAGCAATTAATTAAAACAAATATTCCCCTTAGCCTTGTTTCCAAAAAAATCTAAATCCCCTAGTAGAATTTAATTTAAGTCTCCCCCTTTTTAGCTCAGTAATAAGAACTTCTGCACCCAAATTGGAGGCAAGCTTTTTAGCTTTTTTTAATGACAATATACTGCAGGCAGTAGCCAACCAATCTGCCGTGGTACCATCTGCGGCTATAACGGTAACATTTCTGTGAAAAGTAACCCCATATCCTGTAATTGGATTGATAATATGAGAATACCTAATTCCATCTTTTTCGATGAACTGATAGGCGTCTCCTGAAGTAGTAACAGCCCGATTTTTAAGTATTAATTTTTGATTCAATAGTTCATCTGTTTTTTCTGGCAAATTCACTCCAACTACCCAACCATCTTTATTGACTGGAGCACCGCTCATAACAATATCTCCACTAGCATTTACCAATGCATGGTCAATACCTTGAGAAAGTAAAAAATCAATCACTTTTTGAGCTACATAACCTTGGGCAATACCTCCAAGATCTAATTGCATACCAGGCTGAGTTAATCTCACTGTATAATTTAAGGTATCAAAAATCAATTTATTAAATCCTATCAAATTTCGAATACTCCTTATCGTTGAATCAGTTGGAAATAGCTGTTGTTTTCTAGCCTTTCTCCACAATTTAGAAAGTGGGCCCATTGTTATGTCAAAGGCACCTTCACTCAACTCGTATGCTTTTTTAGATTGAATTAAAATATCATACAACGCTGGTGAAAGCTTTACCGGCATTGAATTTACACCAGCAGTTTTACTTAAGTTACTCAACTCACTAGTATCAATATAATCACTAAAAATAAAGTTAAAGGAGTCTACCAAAACAAAACAACGCTTAGCAATGCTCACTGCCTGAACACTATCTTTTGAATAGAAAACAATAGTAAAAGGAGCCCCCATTTTTGATTCAGTGAAAGAAAAACGAGTCATTTGCGCATCTGCAGCAAAAACTAAGCATCCAAAAAAAATAAAAAAAAATACCCTTGAAAACATTTTAAGTTTTAATATTGATTCTCGGTAAATTTAAATCTTAAAATATATTTCTTATCTAAAAAATTCCTTTAAACCTATAACTCTTTAATTTTTATACTTCTGAAAGAAACCTTGGTGCCATGCTCTTGTAATAGAATATGACCCTTAGGAGCCATCCCAAAATTTTGCCATTTCTCATATTTACTCCTGGCCACCAATGCATAAAAATATTGAGTGCCTCGCTGATATTCCACTACCTTCCATCCGTTAATCCAATGCTCCACTCTTCCATCAGGAAATACAATAACCCTTCCTCTATTCCACTCACCAATTGGTAATTTCTCTCTTCTACTTTGGGTTATCTTTAAGGAAGGAATCAAATCATACAAAGAGGCCATTGTTCTATTACCAATGGAACCCAATTTTCCATCAGGGTGCTTGTCATCATCTAGTATTTGAAATTCAAGTCCTATAGCTGAACCACTGTTCTGTTCTTTTTCAGTAACAAAATATTTCACTCCACTATTAGCCGTATCAGTTATTTTAAATTCGAATTGTAAATCGAATGCAGAAAATTCATCCTTAGTAACAATATCTCCTCCATTAGCCGATTCTGCGCCATTATTTCCCTTTACATTCAATGTCCCATTTTCTATATACCAAACATTTTCAGGAAAATAATCTTTATAGGCACCTCTCCAACCATTGGTAGTTTTGCCATCCCACAATAATCGAAGACCCGATTTTTTTTCATCTTCAGAAATATTATTTGGGATCGTATTGATAACAAAAATATTTTCTGCAGGAGAAGGTTTTAAATGATCAGTTTGGATTCTTATATTTCTCCAACGAATTTGTTTACCCAGTTGAGCGGCGTCTTTAATACCATGCACTTGCAATGCAATGAATCCAGTGGTAGTCATTTCATCTATGAGATGTGCACAGGCAATTCCATTTACCCATGTACGAATACTATTTCCAATACACTCGATTCTGTAACGATTCCAAATACCCTTTTTAAAAGCAGGTTTAGCAGATGAATTGTTTTCTAATGAATAAAGCCAGCCTCTCCTAGCTTCATCGTAAATACCACCGCTCCATGCACGAGAAGAAGGATCAATTTCCATCTGGTAACCATGAACTCTTTGAGGTGTTTTTTTATCGGTAACATTGCATTTATCATTTACATCATTTATCTCACTCCTAAATTGAATTCCAGAATTCATATCACCACTTACTAAAAATTCAACCTCAAAAATAAAATCGCCGTATTTTTTTTCTGTTGCTAAAAAACTATTCGGTTCATTCAAAACTGTTGTACCAATGATCTCTCCATTTTTTACTTCATATCGAGCTTTTCCATTTAGCTGTTTCCATCCCTTTAAATCTTTACCATTAAAAAGATTTATCCACTGGACTTTCTCATTTCCTTGTGCAGATATTTTTAAGGAAGAACACCCTAGCAATACTAGCACTAATAATACACATTTACTTTTCATATATTTTTTTAAACTTAAAAATGAATTGACAACTAGTTAATTTTTTACGATTAGATGAATTTAGAATCTGGGTAATTTATACCCATTATGATATTCATTCATAAGGTATTTTTTATTGATGGTATTGTCAGTAAATTGATTCTTTTGCAAATCCCAAAATAATTTTTGTTTACTACGATAAGCGATATTGCCCATTTGAGCTAATGTAGCCACATGAGCACCCTCTTGAATAGGACAATGTAATTTAGCAGTGCTATTAGATTTCACTCCTTCAATAAAATTAATCCAATGCTTATCAAGTCCATTGTCAACTGATTTTACAAATGGCACCAACACCTTTCCGGCATTCTTTTTTTCTTCTATCACTTCCCACCCAGAACGGCTTAAAACCAATGTACCATTGTTTCCTATAAATGCAATTCCATGATCGCGACCATAATTCCCGTTTCCTATTCCTACTGCATGATCCCAGATAATATTAAAATTATCAAATTCATACAATGCCATTAAAGTATCAGGAGTTTCATAAGCTGAATCTGGAGCAGCATATTTACCACCAACAGAAACGATTGAATTAGGAGTCTTAGCTTTCATTCCTAAAAAAGCATAATCCAATAAATGCACTCCCCAATCCGTCATTAAACCTCCTGCATAATCCCAAAACCACCTGAAATTAAAATGGAATCGATTGATATTAAAACTATGCGTTTTTGCAGGACCAAGCCATTGCTTGTAATCTACCCCTGCTGGCACTGCTGTATCTGGCATTACCGGTATAGGTTGTTTCCAATCTAAATAACACCAAACTTTTACTGTTCTAATATTTCCCAATTTACCGCTATGAACAAAATCAATCGCATCCTTAAAATGTTGCTGACTTCTTTGCCACTGACCACACTGTACTATCTTATTGTATTTTTGTTGTGCACTAACCATTGCTCTACATTCGCCAATTGAATTGCCAACTGGTTTTTCAACATACACATTCTTTCCAGAAGCCATCGCATCAATCATCATTAGTGCATGCCAATGATCAGGTGTACCAATAACTACTGCATCAATATTTTGCTGGTCTAATAATTCCTTGTAATGTCCAAAGGTTTTAACCTTGGAGGCCTTTCCATTCAAAAGGTCTAATTCCTTTAGCCTTTTATCAATAACATTTTTATCAACATCGCAAATGGCAACTAGGTTAACGCCAGGTACTTTTAATGCAGCCAATACATTGTTCCAACCCATTCCATTTGCGCCAATTACTCCAATATTTACTTGATCACTTGGAGCAACTCCATTATTAAAAATTGTAAAAGCACTACTATCAAAAGCTGAAAGCAATAAACTACTACCTACTAGTGATGCTGAATTTTTTAAAAAACTTCGACGGTCATTCATACATTAAAAATTTAACTCAAAAAAAATTTACAATTCATTTTAAAAAGAGCCTCTATCAATAGCTGGGGAAACTTACGGTATTTAGTGATTCAACTTCAAATATAAATGGAATAGTTTCCCTATTATACAAACTGCTTTATAATGCTGATCCCCAATGAAGGGTAAGTATTATAAAGCAGAAAGTAATTATAATTTTAAGCTAATTAAGTTGCCCAAGCTTTATCTCCTTTTTTATATGGATATGCTCCATCATACTTACCAGGAACAGGCAGGTAGCGCAATGCCTGTGTGGCCCCTTCTTTGGAACTAAAATAACCCAAAACAGAAAGCTCTTTCATCATTCTAAAATAATGAGAGGGAGCTTCTTTTGTTTTAGTTGCTTGATACTCTTTTTGTTCTTTATCTAAGGCTTGTAACAATTCTGTACGTTGAGCAGCAGTAAGTTTTACGAATGACTTACTGAATTTTTTTTCACTTAATTCATCAATTTTTTTAAGCCCCTCCATGAATATTTTTTGGTTGGAAGTTTCATAACAATCAAAGACCATCACCGACATAAATTTACCAACGTTAGCCGTTTTAGCACCAGGACTTGAAGTAGTCGGTAAAATGGTATCAGCGATTTCATTCATAAAATCTACTTGACTTTGGCTAAACAAAGCATTCACTGCTTTATCAGTTGAATTACAACCGGAGATGCTGAAAACTGAACCTCCAACGATAGACCCTCCAAGTAAAATTGCTACATTTTGAAGGAGATCTCTTCTATTCATATTCATCTTACAAATTATTAATGATTATTACAAATTTCCTTTCTTTAATTCTTCTACAGCAAAGTTAGCAGCTCTTGCAGTCAAAGCCATATAAGTAAGTGATGGATTAACGCAAGCTGCTGAAGTCATGCATGCACCATCGGTTACAAAAACATTTTTGGCATCCCAAACTTGGTTATTAGCATTCAACACCGATGTCTTAGGATCCTTACCCATTCTAGCAGTCCCCATTTCATGAATACCTCTACCAGGTGTTCCATCTCCATCACGTCCTTTTACATTTTTAACTCCTGCGGCTTCTAACATTTCAACAGCATCACTGATCATATCCTTTCGCATTTTCAACTCATTTTCCTTGAGCTCACAGTCAATAGCTAATACATTTAGTCCCCACTTATCTTTTTTAGTTTTATCCAGTGTTACTCTATTTTCAGCATAAGGAAGAATTTCGCCGAAACCTCCAATACCCATTTTCCATGAACCAGGCTCCGACAAGGCATCTTTAAAATCAGCCCCTATTGACAATTCAGCAATCTGTCTTTTCCACCCATCACGACTTGCACCCCCTTGGTATCCGAAACCACGCAAATAATCACTTTTATTTCCAAACAGATTTCTATATCGCGGAATATAAATACCATTTGCGCGACGTCCATAAATATATTTATCTTCATAGCCTTCCACATCTCCACTGGCGCCAACTCCCAAATGATGATCCATTAAATTATGTCCTAAAGCATTGCTGCTACTGCCTAAGCCATCAGGCCAGATTTCAGTAGCAGAGTTCATCAATAACCAGGTAGAATTTAATGCAGAAGCATTTACAAAAACAATCTTACTAAAAAACTCATAGGTCTGATTGGTTTCTGCATCCAATACTTCTACTCCCTTTGCTTTTTTTGTATCCTTGTCATAAATAAGTTTGGTAACAATTGAAAAGGGGCGAACCGTAAGATTACCCGTTTTCATTGCTGCTGGAAGTGTTGCAGACTGAGTACTAAAATAGGCACCAAACGAACAACCTAGCCAACACTTATTTTGATACTGACAATTAGTACGTCCCTCATGAGGCACAGTTATATTAGCTGTGCGACCAATGATCATGGTACGAACATTGTTGTAATGTTTTTTTAGTCTAGCAGCTACATCTTTTTCCACGCAATTTAATTCCATTGCAGGCATAAAATGACCATCGGGTAATTGAGGTAAATTTTCTATTGAACCACTAATGCCTGCAAACTTTTCAGCATACTCATACCAAGGAGCAATATCCTTGTATCGAATAGGCCAGTCAACTCCAAAACCATCTTTTGAATTGGCCTCAAAATCAAAATCACTCCAACGATAACTTTGACGACCCCAGGTTAATGAACGTCCTCCTACATGATATCCTCTAAACCAATCAAAGCGTTTTACTTCAGTATATGGACTCTCGCTATCTTTTACCCAAAAATCAAGATTCATTTCATTGAGAGGATAATCTCTTTTCAAAACGGGATAATCTTCAATCATTTTTTGAGTTCTTCCTCCAGCATGAGGGAATTCCCAAGGCGCCTTAGCTGGACTCGGGTAGTCTTTTATATGCTCGATATTTCTACCTCTTTCTAGCATTAAAACCTTCAATCCTTTTTCAGTCAATTCCTTCGCTGCCCATCCTCCACTGATTCCTGAACCTACTACAATTGCGTCATACTTATTTTCAGCCATTTCTTATTATTTATATCTTTTGAAAATATTAAAATAATTCAAAGAATTTTATACATCGCAAATTTTGATTGCTTCTTTCAACGATTGCATTTTATCCTCCTTTGCAGGGATAAACTCTTGCGCAACATAATTTTTAAACCCTGTTGCCAAAATCGCTTTCATGATTGCTGGATAATACAACTCTTGAGTATCATCAATTTCATTTCTTCCAGGTACACCGCCTGTATGGTAATGACCGAAGTATTGATGATTGGTTCTAATGGTTGCTATTACATCTCCTTCATCGATTTGCATGTGATAAATATCATAGAGTAGTTTGAAATTTTCAGATCCAACTCTTTTACACAATTCAACTCCCCAATTAGATTTATCACACATATAATCTTTGTGATCCTTTTTACTATTTAGTAATTCCATATGAAGAATAACACCATGCTGCTCGGCTAATCCAATGATTTTTTTTAACCCTTCGGTTGAATTAACTAAACCAGTTTCATCATCCATGCCCCTACGGTTGCCGCTAAAACAAATGAGGTTTTTATAACCCGCCTTAGCTACCAAAGGAATAATTTCTGTATAATTCTGGATCAGCTTTTCATGAAATTTCTTTTCAGCAAATCCATTGTTTAAACCAGTTTCTGCTCCATTACACATAGAAGAAAATATTCCATGTTTTTTCAAAATTGGCCAGTCTTTTGGACCCACCAAATCAATGGCGGAAAACCCAATTTCCTTTACGCCTATACACAATTCTTCAATGCTCATTTTACTGTAGCACCATGCACATACTGAATGATTTATATTCCCTTTAAATTTTATTTGGGCTTCATCTAAGTTTTCATTCTCTTTAAAAGAGCTTAACATTGAAGATGAACCAAGGGCAGCTGAACCTACCAATATATTTCTAATGGCCTTACGCCTATTTTGATTATCTGTCATAGTTAAATTATTAGACGATTAAAAATATTAGCTTATGCTACAGTCGTTGCTTTTTTAGATTTCATAAACAAAAATAAACCAGCAAATGCAACGATTAATATAATTGGAATAATTAGCGTAACATTAATGATTTCTGGACCAGCCGCTTTTTTAGCTTCTTCCAATCCATTTTCCATATGAGATGCAATTAGTTTATCATAATATCCGCCCATAAAAATCATATAAATAGATACTGCAAACATACCGGCAGCACCCATTAAGTTCATACCCACAGCTCCAGTTTTTGGTAAATTTTCAGATACAAAACCCAACATGGTTGGCCAGAAATAACATACGCCCATACCAAATAAAATAGCGCCCACGAAAAGCATGTTTCCAGAAGTATGACCAAGAAGATATAAACCTGCAGCAGCCAAAACCGATGATATTAACAATACACCAAGGGGAGAAAATTTATGAACAACTGGACCAGCAAAAGCACGTCCAATAACCATTACGCCAGTTTCTAATGTTAATAACAAAATGGCATTATCAGTAACATTCTTTAACAATACATCAATCCATTGACCAGTAAATAATTCAGTAATAGCAGTGCCAAACATTAAAATGATAAAAAGTAGAAACAATGGATTGAGCAAGGATTTATACATTTCTGCACTAGAAACTCCACTGGCTACTCTTTCAGTTACAGGAAAATCTAGTTTACTAAATAAATAACCATAAATAACTGTTGGAATAACCATCAAGCCTACCTGCACTTGCCATCCAATGCCTACTTTATCTAAAAAGAATACTAAAAGTGTTCCAATAACTATGCCCCCTGGAAACCACAAATGGAAGTGATTTAATTTAGTAGTTTTATTGTCGCTATAGATTGTAGCTACCAATGGATTACAAGCCGCTTCTACCGTGCCATTAGCAATTCCAATCAACAATGTTGAGATGAACAAACTCCAGTAGCCTGTTGCGAAAATGGTAAGTACTATTCCAACTAAATGAAATACAAAAGCTGCAACCAATAATTTTTTCATACCTATTGCATCTACTACCATCCCCCCCACTACTATTGCAAGCGGAAATCCCCAGAATGCAGTTGCTGCAATGGTTCCAAGTTGCTGGGTATTCAATTCAAACTGAACTCCTAGACGGCCTAAAATACCGGCACGGATTCCAAAAGAAAGAGAAGTTACTAATAGTGCCAAGCAACTGGCTACAAATAATTGTTTTTTCTGAAGATTGGCTAGCATAATCGTTAAATTTAAAAAGGTTTAAAAAAGTACATAAACAAGAATAATGTAATATTATTGATTTTTATCTTAAAATGATTGAATCAACAATTATTTTTTTAAACAGCTTATTCATCAATATTGCCCTATAAATCATATTATTTTCTCTAATCAATGTAATATCGGAACATTGGGTAACAAAAAAGAAGAATTAATTGTGGATAAATATTGCCAATAACTAATATCTTCATTAAAAAAGATGTGGTTAGCTAAGTAGAATATTTTATTAAAGGTTTATTAGAATTTATCCGTAAAATTGTAAAAAAAAATATCTTGATTTATATAATAAAACTTAAAATTTACTAGTATGAAAAGAAAATTACGAATGGGTATGATTGGAGGAGGTAAGGATGCATTTATCGGATCAATACATCGCTATGCGTCCAACATGGATGGCTTGGTTGAATTGGTTTGTGGCGCATTGAGTATTAATCCAGAGATTGCAAAAGATTCTGGCCAATCATTATTTCTTCCTGAGGACAGAATTTACCTGACCTATCAGGAAATGATAGAAAAGGAAAGTTTGCAACCTGCAGATAAAAGAATGGATTTTGTAACCATCGTAACTCCCAATTTTGCTCATTTTGCCCCAGCAAAAATGGCTTTGGAAAATGGTTTCAATGTAGTTATTGAAAAGCCAATCACTTTTTCACTAGACGAAGCAAAAGAATTAAAAAAATTAGTAGAACAAACAGGACTGGTCCTTTGCTTAACTCATACTTATTCGGGATATCCATTAGTGAAGCAAGCGAAAGCGATGATCAACGATGGAGTTTTAGGTAAGGTAAGAAAAGTATTGGTTGAATATCCTCAAGGTTGGTTGACCAAATTATCAGAGAGAGAAGGAAATCAACAAGCTGCTTGGAGAACTGATCCAAAGAAAAGTGGAAAAAGTGGTTGCATGGGAGACATTGGAACCCATGCTGCTCATTTATCAGAATATGTTACTGGTTTAAAAATCACTCATTTATGTGCTGATTTAAATATAATGGTAGATGGCAGAGCTTTGGATGATGATGGGAATGTACTCCTTAAATTTAATAATGGTGCTGCGGGTGTGCTGATGGCGTCTCAAGTAGCAGCTGGTGAAGAGAATGCTTTAAAAATAAGAGTATATGGAGAAAAAGGAGGCATCGAATGGGCGCAACAAGAACCCAATACTTTAATACTAAAATGGCATGATGCGCCTACACAAATTCTTCGTGCAGGATCAAATTATGGAGATCGTCTCTCTACTTATGCTACCAGTAATTGTAGAACTCCTGGAGGCCATCCAGAAGGCTACCTAGAAGCATTTGCAAACATTTACAAAAATTTTGCAACTACCTTGTCAGCCAAACTAGAAGGTAGCATAGCTAGTAAAGAAGCCCAAGATTTTCCATCAGTAGAAGACGGAATAAGAGGGATGGCATTTATTGACAGTGTGGTACTCTCTGGTCAATCTGATAAAAAATGGACTGAATTTGTTGTGTAGGTCTAGGTGATTTTAAATAAATAAATTCTAATAAAAATCATTCATCAATTAACTAATAAAATTTTATGCAAACAATAAAAGGTCCAGGTATTTTCATCGCTCAATTTGCTGGAGATACTGCTCCCTATAATTCACTTCCAAGTATTTGTAAATGGGCAAGTGACAAAGGATACGTAGGTATACAAATTCCTTCTTGGGATAAAAGATTTATTGATTTAGAGAAGGCTGCTAAAAGTAAAACCTATGCGGATGAAATTAATGGAATTGTTCAACAAGCAGGTTTACAAATAACAGAATTATCATCTCATTTGCAAGGTCAATTAGTTGCAGTAAATCCTGCCTATAATGATTTATTCGATGCCTTTGCACCCGATGAAGTTAAAGGCAATCCAAAAGCAAGAACTGAATGGGCGATTCAACAAGTTAAATATGCGGCAAAAGCCTCCCAAAATTTAGGCTTAAGTGCTCATGGTTCTTTTAGTGGTGCACTTTTATGGCAATTTGTATATCCTTGGCCGCAGCGACCTGCAGGATTAGTAGAAACTTGCTTTACAGAATTAGCTAATAGATGGCTACCGATATTGAATGTTTTTGACGAATGCGGTGTGGATCTTTGCTATGAAATTCATCCAGGAGAAGATTTACATGATGGCATTTCTTATGAAATGTTTTTGGAGAAAGTAAACAATCATCCCCGTGCATGTTTACTATATGATCCTTCTCATTTTGTTTTGCAGGGTCTAGATTATCTTGCCTACATTGATCACTATCATGAACGCATCAAAGCATTTCATGTAAAAGATGCTGAATTTAATCCAACCGGAAAACAAGGAGTTTACGGTGGGTATCAAAGTTGGGTAAACCGCGCTGGCCGCTTCCGTTCCTTAGGTGATGGACAGGTTGATTTTAAATCTATCTTCAGCAAACTTTCTGCATATGACTACAAAGGATGGGCAGTACTAGAATGGGAATGTGCGATAAAAAATTCAGAGGATGGCGCAACTGAAGGAGCTCCTTTTATTAAAGATCATATTATTAAAGTAACAGAAAAAGCATTTGACGATTTCGCTAGTGCTGGAAATAATGAGCAATTTAATAGAGACCTTTTAGGAATCTAATTAAATGCCCAATTATAAATTCTTTAAAATATTAAATCGGGTGATTGGAGTCAATACTTCATCACCTGATTTTCTTAAAATCAGGTATTTTTATTTTAATAAAATACGATTCGTTTAGTCTAGTTAATATCTTATCTTCAGATAATTAAGATTTATATTCACTATTTAGCCAAAGTGAAACTCTGAAAAATCTAGTTAATAGTATATGGCTAGTTACCAAATAAAAAATAAAATGAAAAAATTGCTTCCTAAAATTTTATTGTTAATCACTTTAATGTCTCCAATTTTTTGCATCGCTAATCCGCAAGTGAAAGATGGAGAATTTTATCAAATCACTGTTTATCATTTCGCAAACACTACTCAACAAGAGCTTATTGAGCAATACCTCAAAGATGCCTATTTACCAGCTTTACACAAACAAAAAATAAAAAATATAGGAGTATTTACAAGTATTGCAAATGACACTGCTGTTGATAAAAGAATATATGTAATCATCCCCGTGCAATCATTACAACAAGTTATTACCATCAAAGAAAAACTTGATAAAGATGAAGCATACCAATTGAATGGAAAAGCTTATTTGGAAGCTCCCTCCAAAAAACCTGCTTACAGTAGAATGGAAAACATACTTTTGAAAGCCTTTCACTTAGCGCCTTTCTTGAACCTGCCAAAACTTTCGTCACCTAAAACTGAAAGATTTTTTGAGCTAAGGAGCTATGAAAGTCCTTCGGAAACTTACTTTAAAAGCAAAGTAAAAATGTTCAATGAAGGTGGAGAAATTGAATTGTTTAAAAGACTGAATTTTAACTCAGTATTTTATGCTTCTGTAATTTCAGGAAGCCGTATGCCCAATCTAATGTATATGACCAGTTATGAAAATAAAGCAGACAGAGATGAGCACTGGAAAAGTTTCATGACAGCTCCTGAATGGAAAGTAGTTTCTGCATTACAAGAATACCAGGGTAATGTTTCAAAAAATGAGCAAATTTTCCTTCACGCCACTTCTTACTCAGATTATTAACTAACCAACGAAATTTAATTAAGTAAAATACTTCTTACCATTATTCATTAATTTTTCTCTTAATACTAAACAATAAATTTAATTTAAAATTGCTATCATGAACGCAAAACGAATTTTAAAAACCACTCTCCCACTCCTATTATTGATCGGTGTTTTATTTGCTTTTAAAAAGAAAGATCCAAGTGTTTTGGTGTTCTCAAAAACGGGAGCCTTCAGACATGGAAGCATTTCCTATGGAATAAAAGCAATTAAACAACTCGGATTAGAGAATAATTTTTTAGTAGATGCAACCGAAGATTCACTTGCTTTTACCACTGAAAATCTATCTAAATACAAAACAGTAATTTTCCTTTGCACTACTGGAAATGTTTTAGGTGAGGAACAACAAAAAGCTTTAGAAAACTATATTCAAAAAGGGGGTGGATTTGTTGGAGTTCATGCTGCTACTGATTGTGAGTACGACTGGGCATGGTACGTAAAGATGGTAGGCGCTAGCTTTGTATCTCACCCTAAACAACAAATGGCTAAATTGATTGTAACAGATAAAAAATTCATTGCTACTAAACATTTACCTGAAGTATGGGAAAGAAAAGACGAGTGGTACAACTTTAAAAACATGAATCCAGATGTACACGTACTTTTAAAAATAGATGAAACATCCTACGAAGGTGGTAAAAATGGTGACAATCATCCAATGGCTTGGTACCATGCTTATGATGGCGGAAGAGCATTTTATACTGAACTAGGTCATACCAACGAAACCTATTCTGAACCTTTATTTCTTCAACATTTATTAGGAGGAATTAAATATGCACTAAAAAAATAGAGTGATCAATAACTCCTATTAAAAAAGCCATTGAATAATATTCAATGGCTTTTTTAATGCGTTAATAATCGATTAGTTTTATTCCAAACATAAACCTAGAATAATAATTTTTTAGAGTTCTCTCACCCAAATATTACGGAAGCTCATTGGTTCACTTTTATCACCATGCGCTTGTAATTTAATTGGAGTAGCACCATGTTTTTTATAGGTTGGTTTACCTACATAAACAGTTCCACCGGTTAAGATAGTATTATTTTGAACCAACACTCCGTTGTGAATCAATGTAACTCGAGCCGGAGATAAAAGATCACCTCCGTCATTAAAACGAGGGGCAGTCCATATTACATCATAAGTTTGCCATTGACCTGGTTTTCTACTAGGATTTGCTAAAGGTATAGATTGCTTGTAGATGCTACCAACTTGACCATTCACATAGGTCTTATTTTCAAAGCAATCTAATATTTGAATTTCATATCCATCATCACCTTTTCCTGTGGAGGCTAAAAACAATCCACTGTTTCCCCTACCCTGTCCAGTACCTGTGATATTAGCTGGTATTTGCCACTCTAAATGCAACTGGTAATCAGTAAAAGATTTTTTTGTTTGTATATTACCAGTTTCTTTTTTAACGGTGAATACTCCGTTATTTACCTCCCATTTTGCAGGTGAATTATCTTTTACAGACACCCATTCACTTAGATTTTTTCCATCAAATAAAATGAATGCATCTGAAGGTGCTTGATTTTCCTCTGTGGTTACTATTTTAGGTTCTGGTTGCCATACTTCTGTAGCAGCAGGATCTTGTTTTTGAGCAAAACTTTGTTGAGCAGAAAATACAATAGTGGATGTTAATAGAAAGAATAATTTTTTCATACAAAGAATCGTTTTTTAATGAAGATTATTTTTTAAAAAATTGAAAGATACTCGACGACATACTTATATCCTTCAATATTCAAAGTAAATTTAGGGTTAAATAATTAATAAAAACATTTGTAAAAGCTTTTACAAATGTTTTTATTAATATTTCTAATGATTATATTTACAATTCAATTTTTATTTAGACTATATAAAAACTTCATTTATGGGAGATACTCTCCAAATTAAAAAACAAGCTAAGAAATACGATGTAGTAATAGTTGGTTCGGGTGCAGGAGGCGGCATGTCAGCATATGTATTAGCAAATGCAGGTTTAAAGGTTTGTCTGCTAGAAGCCGGTCCTGATTATGATCCAGCTACAAACTCATCTCAAATGAAAAATCCATGGGAGTCGCCACGAAGAGGTGCTAGCACAAAATTTAGACCATTTGGCGATTTTGATGGATGTTATTGGGGATGGGAAATTGATGGAGAACCCTACACCCACGCCCCTGGTACCAAATGGGAATGGTGGCGTGCAAGAATGGTAGGTGGAAGAACCAACCATTGGGGCAGAATTTCTTTGCGCTTTGGCCCCAAAGATTTTAAACGTAAAAGTATTGATGGCTTAGGGGATGATTGGCCAATTGGTTATGAAGATGTGAAACCTTACTATGATAAAATAGATCAACTGATTGGAGTTTTTGGAAGCAACGAAGGATTACCCAATGACCCAGATGGTATATTTTTACCGGCTCCCAAACCTCGTCTTCATGAACTGTATATCAAGAAAGCAGCTATCAGTGGAGGTGTTCCAGTAATACCTTCACGTTTATCTATTCTAACAAAACAAATCAATAAAGAAAGAGGTGCCTGTTTTTATTGCGCGCAATGCGGAAGATCATGCAAAGTTTATGCAGATTTTTCATCCTCTTCTGTATTGATTAAACCTGCAGTTGCTACCGGAAATGTTGACCTTATTACCAATGCGATGGCAAGGGAAGTGCTCACTAACAAAGAGGGAAAAGCTACGGGTATTTCCTATGTGAATAAAGAAGATATGCAGGAATATCAAGTAGAAGGCAAAGTGGTAATACTTGCAGCCAGTGCATGTGAAAGTGCGCGTTTGATGTTAAATTCAAAATCTGAACAGCATCCAAATGGTATTTCTAACTCAAGCAATGTAGTAGGGAAATATTTACACGATTCTACTGGTGCAGCGATGGGAGGAGTTTTACCTAAATTAGTTGGAAGAAAAAGATACAATGAAGATGGTGTAGGAGGAATGCATGTTTATTCACCTTGGTGGCTAGATAATAAAAAACTAGATTTTCCACGTGGTTATCATATTGAATATTGGGGCGGAATGAGCCAACCATCCTATGGATTTGGTTTTGACATGGAATCTCAAAACGGCATGTTTCCTATCAATGGAAAAACAAAAGAAGCAGGCGGATATGGTGCTTCTTTAAAAGAAGATGTACGCTATCTCTTTGGCGCTGGTGTTGGTATGGCTGGTCGTGGTGAAAGTATTGCCGTGGAAACTAACTTCTGTGAAATTGATCCATCTGTAGTTGATAAATATGGAATTCCCGTGCTTCGATTCAATACTAAAAATAGCGATTACGAGATTAAGCAAGCTAAACACATGAAAGAAACTTTCAGGGAAATTATGCACAATATGGGTGCAGTGATTACTTGGGGAGACACTGATGGTCCTGAAAATGATTATGGCCTTGCAAATCCAGGTAATATTATTCATGAAGCCGGAACCATTAGAATGGGTAACGATCCTAAAAAATCTGCCTTAAACAAATGGAGTCAAGCGCATGACTGCAAAAATTTATTCAATGTAGATGGTGGTCAGTTTGTTTCGCAAGCTGATAAAAACATCACGTGGACAATTTTAGCTTTGTCAATGAGAACCTCAGAATATATAATTGATCAACTTAAAAAAAATAACCTGTAAACTAGCATGTAAAAAAGCTAGTCTGCTATTTTAAGAAACTTTAAGACAAAAATAATTATATGGATAGACGTAAATCAATCAAAACATTATTAGTAGGAACCGCTGTGGCATCGGTTTTAATCGAATCTTGTGACACTTCAGTTAAAAATAATTCAGCAGCTTCTTCCAAAGGATTAAATGAAGAGGATCGGATGGCTGAAGAAAAAATTACCAACAAAAAATTGCGTGATGAAATATTTTTCACACCTACTGAAATGGCAACCATTACAATTTTAGGGGATATCATCATACCGAAAGACGCAGTAAGTGGAAGTGCTTCTGAAGCAAAAGTGCCTGAGTTTATCGAATTTATTGTTAAAGATATGCCAGAGCATCAGACACCCATGAGAGGAGGATTGCGATGGCTAGAAATGATCTCTCTCAAAAAATTTGGAAATTCATTTACTGCTATTACTGAAAAACAGCGAATTGAAATCATAGATGAAATTGCCTATCCTAAAAAAGCAAAAGCATCGATGAAACAAGGAGTAGCCTTTTTTAACTTGATGCGCAACCTAACCACTACAGGATTTTATACTTCTGAAATGGGAGTAAAAGATGTTGGATACATGGGTAATGTTCCCAATCAATGGAATGGTGTACCAGATGACGTATTAAAGGAGCATAATTTAGCTTACACCGAAAGAGAATTAAAGGAATGTGTAAATTATGACACTAAATAAAAAATGAAATATTAAAATAATTTTCAAAAATAGATGACTTCTTTAGTCATCTATTTTTTTGGATATACTCGAAACCATTGATAAATATCTTTAAAAAATTAGTTGTTGAAAAAAACTCTAATGAATTAACATTACAACTAAATCCATCACATTGGTGTGAGTGGCTCCTGTTTTTAAAAGTCCACCTGATTGATTAAAAAAAGTATACGCATCATTATTTAAAAGATAGTCTGCTACATCAAGCTTTAATTCATTCGCCTTTGTAATAATATCTCCATCTACAATTGCACCCGCTGCATCAGTTGGCCCGTCAGTACCATCAGTTCCGGCGGATAAAAAAGTAATTTTATTCGAAAAATTATTTCTATTAATTAAAGCCAACTCTTGAAGAGCACTTAGTGCCATCTGCTGATTACGGCCCCCAATTCCCTTTCCAGTAACCTTCACCGTAGTTTCTCCGCCTAGTAAAACACAAGCTGGTTTAACGCCCTGGTAGCTGTTACAGAAATCAATTAACGAACGACCTACTTGTTCAGCATCTCCTGTAAGACTAGTTTCTACTTTACAGATATGATAACCAAGTTGAATTGCCATTGATTCAGCTGCCTTTATTGCAATAAAATTATTGCCAATAATTTTATTATTTACTCTTTTAAAGACAGCATACTCTTTCTTAAAAGTATCTTCGATTATTCCTTTACATCCATCCATTATACGCTGATAAACAGAAGGAGGAAGTGTATCAGATAAATTATACCTATCAATAATTGTGCGGCAATCATCAAAAGTAGAGTTATCTGGAACAGTGGGGCCACTTGCGATAACCGTCAAATCATCTTCAGGTACATCAGAAATAATAAAAGAAAACCAATGCGCTTCTGGAGCATATTGTAATAGTTGTCCACCTTTTACATCTGATAAATGCTTACGAATGGTATTCACTTCATCAATAGAAGCTCCACTATTTAGAAGCAACTGAAAAGTAAGCTGAATAGCCGCAAGAGATAGGCCGCTTGGAACATCCACCCAAAGTGAAGATGCTCCACCACTAAGGAGACAAATAACTAAATCATTTTTTTTTGCACGTTTTAGTAATTCAAGAGTATCATTCGTGGCATCTATTCCCTGCTGATCGGGAACAGGATGAGCTGCTTCAAGACAAATAATATTTTCAAGAGAAATTGAATGGCCATATTTTGTAACCACCAACCCATCAGTTATCAAATTCCCCAATACATCTTGTACCACCTTAGCCATAGCAGCGCTAGCTTTTCCTGAACCAATTAAATAAATTTTTTGAATTTCTTCAATACCAAATGATTGACCTAAAATATGAAGTTGCTGAAACTCATCAACGAACAAATGATCAGCAATTAATTTTTGAGGCTGAACAGCAGCTACTGCAGTATTGAATATATGTATTGCATTTTCCCTAGCAGACATTCGTTGTTTTTATAGCCAAAATAAAATATAAATTAATTGCTATTGAGCTCCTGATTTTATCTAACCCTTTATTTAATATCAAATTCCGGTAGTTAGCGTAATCGATTTATTTTCCACCATTGCTTGATATAATGGTTCATTGATTGCATGTTCACTTTTTGCTATCACTACTGTAGCGACCGTATTTCCAATAATATTAGTGATCGCTCTAGCTTCACTCATAAATCTATCTACTCCCAGTAACAGTGCTAGTCCCTCTACTGGTATCACTTTTATAGCAGCAAGAGTAGAAGCCAATACAATGAATCCACTTCCCGTAACGCCAGCAGCGCCTTTGCTCGTAATCATTAAAATACCAATGATTGTTAACTGCTGCATTAAAGAAAGATCAATATTGAAAACCTGTGCCAAAAATATAACACACATACTTAAGTAGATAGTAGTTCCATCCAAATTGAAACTATAGCCAGCAGGAATCAGTAATCCTACCACCGTTTTATCACATCCAGCCGCTTCCAACTTAAGCATTATATTAGGCAATGCAGGCTCACTGCTGCTAGCTCCTAATGTGATCAATAATTCTTCTTTAATGTATTTTAATAATTTCCACAAACTAAATCCATTGTATTTACAAATTAGATTAAGTACAATAAAAACAAATAGAAAAACGGTAATGTAAAAACTAAGCATCAGTTTTCCTAGAAGAACCAAAGTGCCAAAACCAAAATGTCCGATTGTATAAGCCATTCCACCAAATGCACCGAGTGGTGCTAGGTGCATAATGAATTTCATGATATTGAAAATCACTTTATTAATTTTTTCAAAACTAGCAATCAAACTAGTTCCATGACTTCCAAGTTTACTAAGCGCGGCACCAAATAAAATACTGAAAAATAATATTTGCAAAATATCTCCCTGAACGAATGACTTAAATATATTGTCAGGTAAAATATGAGTAAAAAAATCTAACCAATTTAATTCATTGGCTTGGGTTGCAATTTTAATAACTTTTTCCGACTGTAAATTACTGCTAGTTACCCCTACACCTGGATGAACCAAATGCGCTACCACCAATCCAATTATCAAGGCCAGCGTGGTGACCACTTCAAAGTACAAGAGGCCTTTTCCTCCCACCCTGCCTACTTTTTTCAAATCACCAGCTCCAGCAATCCCCAAAACGATAGTAAAGAAAATGATAGGAGCAATAATCATTTTAATTAGATCAATAAACTTTTCGCTAATCAATTTACCCGTCGGAGCAAAAGAAGGAAACAGCCATCCCACCAATATTCCAAGTGAAATACCTATTATAACTTGTACATAAAGAATTTTTAAATATTTCATATTTACACTTCTTAGTGCAATTAATTGATTTCAATTACCAATGGAAAGTTAAGGTTTCTACAATAAATGGATAAATATTGAATACTGATTTTATAAAAAACAATTAATGAGCTATTACTATTCTCCTCAATATTACTTTCTTGGCTTCATCGCTTCTGTGATTACTTTTCCAACGTTTCCATTGGGCATTTGTATTTTTAGCATCGCTGCAATAGTAGCAGAAATATCCGTCATATAAGTTTCTCTATGCGTATTTCCTTGCTGTACATTCCATCCAAAAAACAATAAAGGAATATGCGAGTCGTAGGGATTCCATGCGCCATGAGTGGTACCTTTATAAGAGCCATCCAAATAGCCCGGCAAAGTTGTAAAAATAATATCTCCACTTCTTTTAGGATTAAATCCATTGATAAACATTTTCTTTTGAGGCTCAGGCAAAGAAGCTAATTCTATTGATTCGGTTTCAACTGCGTTGATGATGTATGGTTTATTTTTAAGCAGGGAAATGATTTTTTGAGTAAGGTCTTTTATATTTTTTTGTTGATTTATTGTTTCATCCTTGTTTAAATAAACTTGGTAGTTTTGTAAAGACAACACTGATTTTTTAATTCCAAATTCAGCTTCAATAGATTTATTCAATTCATTTAAAAGAGCCATTTCTAAATAGGTACCACCAGGTATTTTATGTTGGTTTAAAAATGCTGGAACCTCTGTCACGCCATGGTCTGCGGTCAAAAAAATAAGGTAACTATCCTTGCCTAAAGTGTTATCTAAATATTGTAAAAAGCCAGCAATATCCTTATCTAATCGCAAATAAGCATCTTCTACTTCGATCGAATTAGGTCCAAAACTATGTCCAATGTAATCAGTAGATGAAATACTAATGGCAAGAAAATCTGTCACCTTACCAGCACCTAATTTTTCATTTTCAATAGCAGATTTTGCAAAATCAAATGTATAGGAAGCAGCATAAGGCGTGTATTTGAAGGACTCGTATTTTTCAGTGGTCATTTGTGATGTCATGTGAGGAAAGATGACCGTTTTTTCTCCCTTTATTGCCGTCTCATAAGGCTGATCATCCGATGTACTTAAATTATAATTAGCAAGGGGTAAAAGAGTACTCCAATCTTTGCTCATGTATAAAGATGGAAGATCTTTAGCATTTTGCTGTTTCACCCAATTGGGTAAATCATTCATGTAATAACTACTAGTTATCCATTTTCCATTGTCATACCAATAAGCCGCGTTTGCACTATGACCAGCAGGGAAAATAGCTCCCCTATCTTTTAAGGATATTCCTATTACTTTACTTTGAAAATTATTACTCAATTTTAGTTCATCCGTTATTGAAGTAGTCCACATATTTCGAGGGCTCATTTTTCCAGCACTAGACTCACTTCCAACCGTTTTAACGGTAATGTCCTCTGCACAATAAATAGTTCTATTCGTTAGTTTATCATACCAATTATTGCCAACAATACCATGTATGGCAGGTACAGAACCTGTATATACGCAAGTATGTCCAGGAGCGGTATAAGTTGGCATGTAAGGGATTAAAGTATTGTCACAACTAAAACCCTGTTTTAATAATCGATTAAACCCATTGGAACTATATAGCTCATTAAAACGATATAAATAATCCCAGCGCATTTGGTCAATTACGATGCCTACTACCAATTTAGGCCCCTTACTTAAAGAATTCAACTGCTTAGCCATTGGCTGTCGAAGACTAGTCAATGGCTTAACTGATTCTTGTGCCATAGAGTTGAATAATAACAATAACAAACAGGTAGAAATAGTAAGGTGCTTTTTAAACATGTAATATTTTTTTGCAAAGATAATAGACAGTCGGTCTTTTAAGTTTTAATATTGATTCAATTTGTCAAATTTTGATAGCAATTCCTTAAATTTGCCCCATAAAAAAGATTGACATTTATAACGTTGAAAAGGCAAAAGATGCTTTTATAAGTGCTATAAATATCGTTAACCAATAACCTATTTTAATCATGGCAGATGTTTTTGAAAAATTAGTGAAAGATGGTGGTCCTATTGGGCAGCACATGGATAGAGCGCATGGCTATTTTGCATTTCCAAAATTGGAAGGTGAATTAGGGACTAGGATGCAGTTTCGTGGAAAGGAAATGATTGTTTGGAGCTTAAATAATTATTTAGGATTGGTGAATGACCCTCGTGTTAGAGAGGTGGATACTCAAGCAGCTGCAAAATACGGAATGGGAAATCCTATGGGTGCGCGAATGATGAGTGGCAATACTGCAAAGCACGAGGAACTAGAAAAAGTGATCAGCCGCTTTGTTAATAGAGAGGATACAATGTTATTAAACTTTGGATACCAAGGTATCATGAGTTGTATCGATGCACTAGTAAATCGTAGAGATGTTATTGTTTATGATGCCGAGGCGCACGCCTGTATTATTGATGGTATTCGCTTACACATGGGACATACCTATGCCTTCAAGCACAATAATATTGAAGATTATGAAAAACAAATGCAGCGTGCAGAAAAGATGATTGAAAAATCAGGAGGCGGAATTTTAGTCATTACAGAAGGCGTATTTGGAATGGATGGTGAACAAGGAATTATAAAAGAAATTGTAGCTACTAAACAAAAATATCAGTTTCGCTTATTAATCGATGATGCACATGGTTTTGGTTATATGGGGCCAACTGGTGCTGGCGCTGATGAAGCACAAGGATGCCAAGCTGGAGTAGATTTATATTTTAGCACATTTGTAAAAAGTATGGGAAGCATCGGTGCATTTATCAGTGGCCCGAAAGCTGTGATGAAGTACTTACGTTACAATACCCGATCACAAATATTTGCAAAAAGCCTTCCACTAATGATTGTAGAAGGAATGCTTACCAGAATGGAAATGGTAACTACGATGCCGCAATTGAGAGAAAAATTATGGTACAATGTTAACCGCCTGCAAAACGGTTTAAGAGAAAGAGGATTTGATATCGGTAATACCAATACCCCTGTAACTCCTATCTACATGAAAGGTGATGTACCAGAAGCTACTCAGATGGTGATGGATCTTCGCGAAAACTATCATGTATTTTGTTCTATTGTAGTGTACCCTGTTATACCTAAGGGAGATATTATTTATAGATTAATTCCTACAGCTATTCATACCGATGAGGACATCGATATGACATTAAAAGCATTTGAAGCGACTAAAAAGAAATTAGATGCTGGCGAATACAAGGCTGCTGAAATCCCTGATATGGCAGACGCCAGTGCTTAAGATATTTATTTAGATTACCCTTAAATAAAAAGTGGGATTTATTAATTTGCTCTTAGCTGTGGTATAAACGATAATAAGTTATTAAACTCAACTAGCTTTTTCATGTTGAGTAATGAAAGTCGAAGATGACAATTGAACCTCTTCTCTTTTCTTCAATTGATAAGGAAGATGGTATTGTGTTAAAAATTGTTTTTTAAAATCTTTGTAATGACTTACTGCACCTAATAAACTCATTAATTTTATATAATACCAAGCAAAATCAATTTGATGAGGCTTAAATCCGCTTCTTGCACTTTTTGGAAATAAATGATGGTTATTGTGCCACTCGCCCGCAACAAATCCAGGCCATAATTGATTCACCGAATTATCTTTGTGATTATAGTCGATGCCTTCCCGTTGCCTCTCTTCACCTTTACCATGCCCTTCATAATTAAACGTCCTTACTCCTATTGCCCAAAATGCTGCAGCGCCAAACATACTGCAAGCCAAAGCATGACCGCCTAACATATAAAAAGTAATGTACCAAAATGACCAGTTAAGAATCCATGAAGTAACAGCACCAAGAGGAGTAACATAGGAACCCCAACGCTGGTATTGCTTATAAGTATTTCCTTTTATACCCGTATGCTTCATCAGTAACCCTATACGATTGTAATCTGCATTACTTAAATCTTTTGCAATTGGTTGGTGATTTACATCAGCTAAAAAACAGTATAAAAAACCTGCCTGAGCATTATAAGGATCTCCAGGTTGATCTGATTTTGCATGATGAACATGATGTGAAATAACATAGATCTCTTCAGGGATCACATTGATAGTAAGATTTTGAGTAAAAACACGCCAAAATGCATTTCTAAAAGTATACGCTCCATGCGTACAATATCGATGGTGCCAGATAGTACCATGTGTTCCCATAATGATCATGCTATAAACAAAGGCTGCAAGAAAAGTCCAAATATGAAGAAAATTAAATATAAAAATAAAAAAGAAAGGCAATAGACAAAATACTTTTAGCCAGCTAAAAAATGGTAGCCAATTTTTTCTATTAGAGACAACATTAAGTCTTGAAAAAAACTCCTTTAAAATCTGAATAATACTAGGCTTTATGAGCTTTCCATTGGCGTCTGCCCATCCATAAGAAGGAGGCTCTAAAACATGGTCTAAATATGGCATATGGGTGATTATTTATTTTTCTTCTTTGATATAATACTCTAAGTTAATCTTAAAGTAAATACAAAGATGTAGTCTATTGGTACTTATATTTTTTTAGCTTAGTTTAAAAATAAATTCTAATTGCTTTTTAGTAAAGTAAAAGTTAACTATATAGGCTTGGAATTTCCTCTTGAATAGAGTGCTTTTACTTTTTTGCCTTGATGCAAAAAAGTAACAAAAAAAATCAAGCCTGCGAATAAAAAGGCTGAAATTTTAAATATCAGCCTAAAATCAAGGA
>Ga0209550_10000862_pt1 | contig 29003 bp, 28 predicted proteins | sample LauGreSuBDMM15SN_2_FD_187567 | JGI IMG/M metagenome (GOLD analysis project Ga0209550, IMG submission 187567) | Freshwater lake microbial communities from Lake Michigan, USA - Su13.BD.MM15.SN (SPAdes) (version 5) | ecosystem: Environmental > Aquatic > Freshwater > Lake | place: Lake Michigan... | reverse complement strand
TTTTACAACAGGTTTAATACCTAATTTCTGCTGCAAGACTTTCAACTTCTTTCTTTTCCAAGTGCTACTCAGGAATCCATAATGCCTAATTTTCACAAATCTCATTGAAAAAAAGGAAATCAAAAGGATTGAAAATGAAATTAATAATAGACTAGTAAGAAAATTTGGTTTACTAAACCCAAATGAAGTATTTTTACATCCAAAATAAGTGTTGCACTTATCTCTTGAACTCAGCAAAACATAACAATATGAAAAGCTTAATATCTGTATCGCTAATTTCACTGATTCTTATTTGTTCTTGTAAAAAAAATAAGATTGAAGCATGCGCAACATTCGATCGGGCAGCCTATTTAGTTGCCGACACAATTTATCTTGATGCATCTTGCAGCGAAAACGTAGAGGATTATCTTTGGACTCCGAAAGAAGGTTTGACGATGCTAGGAAACGGGAAATCTTCAAAAGAACGTTTTGTTATTCTTCCATTATCCGGAACGCTTTCACGAACCATAGAATTGAAGGTGTCTAACTCTAAATCAATTAGAACTATCACCAAATCTGCCCTTATTCTTTAGGAAAATTTGGGACAAGGGGCTATTGTTATAAATAGTAGGGTAGCATAAAAATAGGGACTTTCTATAGGTTCAATCTAAGTTAGAGTAATTTTGTGAGAAAAATCAATTTATTAATAGTAACTCAACATACATAACTAGTAAATGTAGTACATTGCGCCATATTTTTGATATCTGATATATGTATTTTAAAAATAAGATTTCAGTGATCATGTCTGTTTATAACACTTCATTTCCACTGATAAAAAGAGCAATAGATTCAGTATTAAATCAAGATTTTCAGGATTTTGAGTTGATTATCATTGATGACGGGAGCAATAACAATACCCAGCAAGATATTTTAAATTATGCCCTCAAGCATGAAGATAAAATAACCTATTTGCGTCATAAAAATCGCAGTCAGTCAGAATCAATCAACAGAGGTATGCACCTCAGCAATAGCGAATATATTACTGTAATTGATGCAGATGATGAGTACAAACCCAATCATTTAAGTACCTGTTTGTCAGAAATAAAATCGCTCGATTTAATTGCTTCCACAACCGAAACCATTGTTAACCAAGAATCTGATTATTATGTTCCAGACCGTTTTGATACCAACCAAGTAATACACGTAGATAATTGTATTTTATTTGCCACGCTATTTGGCAAAAAAGAAGTATTTACTGAGCTTAACTTTCTGAATATTTACGGCGCAGACGCCCATTTTTACCAACGAGCGGAGCAAGAATTTGCCGTAAAAAAACTAGATTTAAGAACCTATGTTTACTACAGAAATAATTTAGATAGTTTGACTGCAAAATTTAAAGTAACGGAAGCAATTGATAATTGATTTTAAAATTCACAAAAATCTTATTGTTGCTTCACATGTCACTGGTATTTACGATGTGAATAGAAACACCATTTTAGCAAACGATGATTTTTCAATGGTTGCTGATTGGGCAAGATCTATTGAATCCTTGCAGTTACATGGGATTATTTTTCACAATAATTTTTCGGAAGAAACATGCAAATTGCACCAAAGTGATCACATTCATTTTGTGAAAATTGACTACAATTCTAGGTACAATCCTAATGTATTTAGGTATTTTGTATATGAGGCGTTCTTAAAATCATACGCTCATTTGATTGAAAATATCTTTTTTACAGATATTTCTGATGTGGTTGTTCATAAAAATCCATTTCAAGAGCAAATATACCTCGACAACCCTACAAGTATTTTTTGCGGAGATGAAAGAGAAATTCTAGATAATGAATGGATGCAAAACCACTCCAATCACTTGCGAAGTAAAATACCAGATTACGCTTTATATGAAACTAATTTTAAGAATGAAACCTTACTAAACTGTGGAATAATTGGGGGAAATATTTCTATGATGTACCCTTTTATTGAACAATTGAAAACAATTCACCAAGAATACAATTCAGATAATAACACCCCTTATACTGGAGATATGGGTGCATTTAACTACTTAGCAAGATCACGTTATCATCCTAAAATAATACATGGTAATCCAGTAAATACTGAATTCAAAAGTTATTCAAACGATTTGTCCTGTTGGTTCAAACATAAATAAACGCCGCTGAATATAAATTTGCAGAAAAATGGAATACCTAACTGAGTGCCTTGCTTGCAATTCAGGCAATTTTGAAGCCTTTGAGCAAACCATTGCCATGATGCATCAAAATTTACCGGCAAAATATAATTTTGATAAGTGCAAAGAATGTGGTTTGGTTTTTTTGAACCCACGAATAGATGAAACAGAACTTGGACAATTTTACATTGCCTCTTATTTACCCTACCGGGTAGAAGAAGCTTGGGGAAAATATGCGTCTTTTGTAAAACAAGACCAACAACAAATTGACAAAGCAAGAGTGCGATTACTTATCAAACAAAATAAGCTTAGCACACAAAGCAGGATACTTGACATTGGTTGTGGCAAGCCCACTTTTTTGGCTAGTCTTCGTGATACAATAAAAGCAAATCTTATTGGGTTAGATTTTAGTGATGAGGGTTGGAAAAATGACCGCGATTCATACCACAACATTGACCTTAGAACAGGAGAAATTACAGATTTAGGCAATGAAAAAACTATGGATGTTATTACTATGTGGCATTACTTGGAACATGATTACCATCCACAACAACATCTCAAACAATTACTCAACTATTCGCATGCGCACACACGCCTAATAGTTGAAGTCCCCAATTTTGACAGTTACACCCGTAAAAAATTTGGGAAACATTGGTCGGGTTACCACACTCCCCGCCATACTGCATTGTATTCGCCCAAAAACATGGAATTAATGCTAAAAAATAGCGGGTGGCAAGTGGAACAAATTTTAACCTATGGTACGTTAAATCCATACACCCTTCATTGGATGAGCCGTATGGAACAAAAAGGAATTAACTGGTCGGATTCAATGGAGCCTAGGTTTTTGGGATATGTAATTGGTATGGTATTAAATGCTCCCCTTTACTTGTTGCAAAAACGCTTTTCAATGGGATTTATGACTATAATCGCTCGACCAATATAGCTCAATTAGCTTTTCAAGTATGGAGCCAATATGTCTTTACCCTCCCAAGTACCAATGGTTTTGAATGGTTGAAAACGTGTAAACATTTCTTCTTTGTACCAATCTATTTTATGTGTTTTTTTGATGGCCTCGCGATGTTCTAAACTGTTATAAGCATAATTTTTCAACGATTCTAAGTTTTCCCAAACACTAAAAGTAGCCATTTGAATAATGGGCACTTCACCCACCCCTTTGGTATAAATAAGCCCTGGGCAACCAAGTTGAATTGGCCGCTGAGATATAGGCACAAAACGCCAAAATTTCAACAATTTATTTGGTTTAATGGTGGCGCGCGTTATGACAGCAATCATGGGGTTGTTTGCATCCAACTCTAATGAGGGTATAAATGGATTTCCTCCAGACCAAAAACCTTTAGTTTGGATGGGTTTCATAAAAATGGTCCATTGCTCAATAGACTTTTCTTGATACTGTTTGTAAGTGTTTGAATGATTAAAAAAATTATTGGCTGCCTCTTCATTTTCCCATACTCCAAGTAAAGCATATACTCCCCAATCTGGAAATAGGCTGAAACCAATGTCTCTGCCACTGCCCATGAGTTTATAAAAAATAAGGCCCAGACTTTTAGCAATGAAAGAATGAGCAAATTGCATTTGACCAAAAGCCCACAGTTTAGATTTTAAATTTGGAAATCGAAAAAAGGTGAGGGTTGTAATTGAAACCATTTTTTGTAAAGTTAGCCAAATAAATCAATCACTTTTATTATTAAAATGTGCAATTCATTTAACATTTATAAAATATAGAAACACAACAAATATTTACGAATGATTGTTTGTCATTTTTACAATTCCGTAAAATGGCATACAATTCAATCGCATCATTAAAATTAGTGTATGTGAACTTAAAATTAACTCATTACAAATAAGCATGGTATTAAACGTTCAAATGTGCTAATCATACAAATCAATTGAGAAATTATGTAATAAACACATGTTAAAAGTAAGCCACTTTTGCATCATAAAAACTTAACTAAAATTAAACAAAATGAGCAATAATGAAAATTCGAATAACAAGACGAAAATTTATTAAGCAGTCATCTACTATAGTTGCAAGTGGTTTGCTTATGAACCCACTACTTCGCCTTTAAAAATAAATGACATCAAAGGTTTTGGCGCCAAAGAAGTAATTGTGGTGACTTCGGGCAATGATTTAAAACCTTGGTTTGGAAAAATGGATTTTATGATCTCAACGGTCCCTTATGCTTATGACATGTCAAATTATATTTCTTGTGTTAAACCATACGGTTATTTTACACAAGTGGGGCTGCCTATCAATGGAGAGCTAATGATCAATAACACCAAAATGGTTTTTAACCGAGTAAATTTTAACGGTTCGTTGATTGGTGGCATTTCTGAAACACAAGAAGTAATGAACTATTGTGCAGAGAATAAAATATATCCGCAAATACAAATCATTAAAGCCGAAGAAATTAATAATGCATGGGAAAAAGTGGTGAACAAGGAAGCCCGTTATCGTTTTGTTATTGATGCCGCCACAATTTGAACTACAAAAAACAATAATCATGAGACACATTTCAATCATTTCCTCTAGCGTTAGAGAAGGGCGAAAAAGCCATAACGTTGTGCTTTATTTTCAAAATTATCTTACAGAAAACAAACTGGCAACTACAGAGATCATTGATTTGAAAGCATACAACTTTCCCATTTTTGAAGGTACTTTAAAAACACTGGCTGATCCAAAGGCAAATGTTCTTGAATTTGCTGAAAAAATAAAATCATCAGATGGAATTATTATTGTTACGCCAGAATATAACGGAGGCTATCCTGCCAGTTTAAAGAATGCAATTGACCTACTCTATGAAGAATGGAGACACAAACCAGTTGCCATAGTTACCGTTTCAAGCGGATCATTTGCAGGTAATCAGGCTTTGGTATCACTGCAATTTACACTCTGGAAAATGATGGCTTGGACCATTCCTGCTATGTTTTCTGTACCAACCGTAGCCAAAGCCTATGATGAAAATGGAAAAGCAATGGATAAGGTTAATTCCGACAAACTTGCTGCAATTTTTATAAAAGAACTACTCTGGTGCATTGAAGCCGATAAAGCACCAAAATAAGTTCACAGGGAAATGAAAACGAATAGATTTAGAAAAATATCTTTTACAAATAGCATCAGCTAAAAATTCAAGTGGTATTACTACCTTTGCAACAGGATAATAATTCTTCAGTTTGTAAAACTAGTACTGCTTCTTTAAATAATTGTAGCAAAACCGACCTACCATGGTAGCTTTAATAGGCATACGAGAAACAATTTGATTGTGTTGATCGAATATATAAAAATACTTCTACTGGTGGTACCTTTCAACTTTTACGAATTGGCTCAGTTAACACATAAATTAAACTGCCGTTAAAAACTAATAACCTCAAATGATAAAAAAACTACTTTCCATTTTTGTATTTTTTGCAGTGTCTCAAATTGGCAATGCACAAATAATAAATACAAACCTTAGTAATGGTATTTTTTTTAATGGTGAACCATACCTTGCAATCAATCCAACCAATAATCAAAATTTGGTTTCTGCATGGATGAGCATGACATTCTCAAGCGGACAATATCACATTGCCATAAAAACGAGGGCAAGTTTTGACGGCGGCGCTTCATGGAGCACAGCAAACCTACTTCCTCATTTTGGGGCAGGCTTTGGTTCAGCAGATCCTTCAATGGCGTTCGACAAAAATGGATTACTTTATATTTCTTATATTGATTACACACAAGCTCCAGACAGTGGCGGAATTTATGTGGCCCGTTCTAATAATGGCGGATTAAACTGGGATACTCCCACTAAGGCATTTGATATGTATGATGTTCCTAACAAAAGGCCCATAGATAGACCTTGGTTAATTGTTGATAAATCAAACACAATTAATTCGGGAACAATATACATTACTGCCAAGCCTGCACCCTGGATTGCTCCTCCAAATCGCAATTACTTTAAAGTTTCCAATGATAGTGGATATACATGGACATCCATTGCAAGCATTGATGGAGGAACGCATTTAGTAGGGAATTTAATTGCTCAACCTATGGCTGCTCCCACATCCACTTCCAATGGAAGTTTTTGTGCTGCTTATCCAAGTTATGTAGCTTCTCAAAACACTTTTCCTGCTTACTATTTTGCAAAATCAAGCAATAAAGGACAAAAATTTTCTTATAGCACAATTTTCGCTGGTTTGATTACCCCTATTGATTCAAACTTTAAAAGTGGCTATCGGTTGGCAGCCAGCCCTATTGACAGCAACAAATTAGTCTTTCTAATTCCTAGGGCAGTCAATGGCGATGTGGATATTATGTCTGTTCATAGCAATGATGGAGGGCAAACTTGGAGCAATAATATTCGGGTAAACGATGATCCACCTTCAAATGGTAAAGCGCAAGACATGGTTTGGGGTGCATTTAATGAACAAGGCAATTTAGTGGTTACTTGGAGAGACAGGCGAAATTCAATTGCAAACGGATTTTGGAATGCTGGATATGACTTTTACTACGCAACAAGCATTGATAACGGGCAAACATTTTCTAAAAATCAAAAACTAACAAGTCAATTTGTTGCTTTTGATACAGTACTTATACAAAGTGGAAACGATATGATGGGATGCGTATATTGTGGCGATACCCTTTACACTGTTTGGGGAGATACAAGAACTGGCAAAATGAATATTTTCTTTTCAAAAACTATAGCAAGCACAAACACCAATGTAGGCATAACTTTGCTTACAGGCGAGCAACCAAAATGGACAATATTCCCTAACCCAGCTAATGATTATTTGAATGTTATCATCTCAAAGGAAATGATTGGAAAAGAAGTTTTTGTTTATGATGCAAGTGGTAAAAAGATAGTTACTCAAACTATAACAGACAATAGTATCAAAATCAACACACAACCCTTTTTGAAAGGAGTTTATTTCTTGAAAATTGAAAATGAAATCAAAAGATTTGTAAAGGACTAAATATATGTAAAAAAATATGGGGCGAAATACGCTACTGCAACAATAGCCAAACCCTTAACACAAGCTCATGAATAAAACAACCTTCACATCAATCTTAGGACTTGTTCTTCTTTCATTTACCAATAAGACAGACTTTTTAACTGAACAGAAAAAGTTTGAAAGAGTAGGCACAGCCTTTAAGGAAAAGCATGGAATTATAGAAAAGAAATTAATTGAAAATGAAATTTCTGTTGACAACCTAAATCTGCTTTTGATTGCCTATAAAGACAACGACTTGTTAGAAGTTTATGCAAAGGCTAAACTAGCTAAGTCCTATAAAAAAATTCTTTCCTATGATATTTGCTCTCGTTCTGGAATACTTGGGCCAAAAAGAAAACAAGGTGATGAACAGGTTCCAGAAGGTTTCTATCATATAAATAGGTTTAACCCAAAAAGTAATTTCTACCTATCGCTTGGACTTAATTACCCCAATCTTGCCGACGAAAAAAAAAGCAACGCAAGCAATTTAGGTGGAGATATTTTTATTCACGGTTCTTGCGTTACTATTGGTTGCCTGCCAATGACAGACAACTTGATGAAGGAGGTATATTTACTTGCTGTTTATGCTAAAAACAATGGACAGAACAACATTCCAGTTTACATTTTTCCATTTAAAATGAGCGACCAAAATATGACAACCTACAAGACCAAATTCAAAGACAATAAAGAGTTAATTTCGTTTTGGGATAATCTAAAAATTGGCTACAACAAATTTTTTAAATCTTCGAAAGAATTGAATATAAAAGTAAAAGAAAATGGAGATTATACATTTTAAATAATGAAGAAAGTGTAATCATTAAACTGCCTCATCGTGAAATAGGTTCACAAAAAATGCAAGCATTTGAAAACCAGAAAATACGGAAGCAAACTGCATCAGCTATAAATTCAAATTGTATAACCTACCTTTGCAACATGGATATTACTTCTGCAGTTTTTAAAACCAGTGCCGCTTCTTTAAAAGATTGTACCAAAACCGACCTACCTGAGTATGCTTTCATAGGCAGAAGTAATGTTGGTAAATCGTCTCTCATAAACATGTTGGTGCAGCGCAAAGAGCTAGCCAGAACTTCGGGCAAGCCAGGCAAAACCATTACCATGAACTATTTTTTGGTGAACGAAGAATGGCATTTGGTGGATTTACCAGGTTATGGATATGCCAAAAGATCAAAGGATTTACGCGCCTCTTGGGAGAAAACTTTGTGGAATTATTTAGAAAAAAGAGATTACCTCGTTTGTTTGTTTGTGCTCATAGATTCGCGCATTGAGCCGCAAGAAAGAGACTTGGAATTCATAAACTTGTTGGGTGAAAAAGGTATCCCATTTAACATTGTATTTACCAAATTAGACAAACTAAAACCTGCCCAGGCCGATAAGAATATTCAAGTTTTTCAAGAGAAATTGTTGGAAACTTGGGAGGAGTTACCCACCATTTACCTTACCTCAGCGCTAGATAAAACAGGCCGAATGGAAATTTTAAAAGGCATTCAAAAAATGAACAAAGAATTTTTAAAGGTTCAAAAATTGAAAAATGCGCAATTGCGTTAGTTTATTTGAAAGTATACCTTAAACCAATAAAAAACCTGCGCCCATACATGGGTGCATAATTATAGCTAGGGTCAAACGTATAGCCATTGGGGTTACTGGCAATGTCTCCCGCGGTTTTATCAAAGGGATCCCACCAGCGCATGATTGGGTTTTGAGGAAGGAAATTGAATAGGTTTTTGATGCCGCCATAAAGTTCGAAACTGCCAGAAAACTTTTTGCTTATTTGTATATTGTGTAACACATACCAAGGAGAATAGGCCGGCCTAAAATCATTGGGCAAAATAGGTAAACGCATAGGGCCGTATACCTGACCAGTATAATCAATACTTAAGCCAATTTGTTTCCAAGAATAACTCAATTGAAAAGTGCCCGAAAAGCCGGGTGCATGAACTTGTTTGCTCTGCATATTATTACCAACAGCATCTTTTGTTAGGGTAAAAACATCCAACAAAGTAATACCTGCATTTACTTTTAAAGGAAAAGTAAAATCTGCATCTACATTAAAAGTAATTCCCCTAGAGGTGGCAGATTCATTGGTATTTTCGTAATAAATTTTATTGGGGTCTTTGTCGTAATTGGGAATTATTTTATTGCCGAACCAAGTGTAAAATACAGTGGCATCCCATTCCAAAAAGCCTCTTTTGCGGTTTACCCAGCTCGAATATTGCACATTGATATTCCAACTTTCCTCAGGCTTGATGTTGTTTGCTACTACTACCTCTCTGGCACCCGTTAAGGCGGCATGGTCTTCGGTAAAAATATTCACCACCCTAAATCCATTGCCAGCGCTCACTCTAAGCGTTTGGTTCGAACCAAAATTTAGTTTGTAATTTACACGCGGTGCAAAAATAAACCCATGCACAAAATAATGGTCGAGCCTAGCTCCAACTAACAAGGTTTGACTAGCATTGAGTTGGATTTCATCTTGTGCAAATAATCCCGGAATCAATGTTTTTTGGTAATCGTTCTTTTGTGTATTTGCCACTGTATTGTCGTTATAGGAAGTATACCTCAAAGTAGCACCCAACAATACTTTTTGCCTCGCTCCTATTTTTTTATCATATAACAATTGGTTGAAAGAAGTAAGTTGTTTGGCAATAAAAGATTGGGTACCATAAGCCGAATTTTGATCGTGGAGATTAAATGAAATCTGGAGCCTAAAGCTTTGCTTAGCCAATAAAAATGGGTGCATGGCTATTAACTCATAACGCTTGGTAGAGATAGATTCGCCATAAACACTGTCTCCTCCCCTATAAGATTTATCCCAATTCATTTCGCCTCCAAAACGATCCTCGTAATAATACCTTGTTGCCAATTGGGTAGTTAATTGAGCACTGCGCTTATACTGAACTTTAGCAAAAAGTGAAACCCTATTTTGTATGCTTACATCCGTAAAATTATCTTGGTTCAAATCTACCCTGTTGGTATAGGAAAAATAATTTGCACTTAATAAGCTATGCCATTTATTTTTATGAAAGCTTAATCCCAAATCTAGGTTCTTTTCTAGGTACGAACTGCCCATAAAATCTACACTTACTCTTGGGGCCGATACGGCAGATTTTGTAATTACATTGATGATTCCGCCCACGGCCTCACTGCCATAGAGGCTTGCAGCCGGACCTTTAATTACCTCCACCTTTTCTATCATGCTATTTGGGATACCGCTTAAACCGTAAACGGTAGATAATGAGCTAACTATGGGCATGCCATCTATTAAAACCAAAGTATAAGGGCCATCTAAACCATTGATTCGAATATCGCCTGTATTACACACATTACAGTTGATGGTGGGCTGAACGCCATTGATCATTTGAAGTGATTCAAATAAACTGTTGCTCGGATTCTTTTTAAAAAATTGTTGGCCATAAATTTCAACAGGCACCGCAGATGCCGACCTACTAACTTCGCTCAAAGTACCACTGATGCTTACCTCATTGAGCATGGCATTGAGGGGCTTCATTTCAATTGTTAAATCGGGATTTTGAGCTGCAATGACTACCCATATTTTTACTTGCTCAAACCCTATGATAGAAACCTGAACCAAAAATTTGCCAGCAGGTAAATTACTTAAAGTGAATTTTCCTTGCTCATTTGTTAAGGTATTTTTTTTGAGGCTAGCAATGCCAATTGTTGCATAAATTAAAGGCTTACCGTCTGATAAAACCCTTCCTTTGAGCACGTTTTGAGCCGAAAGCAGATTGGAAAGGATGAGACTTAATAATAGTAAACCAGTTTTCATTACTGCAAATATCCGTAATTTTTAGGAATTACAAAAGATATTTTTAGATTGCTCTAAATTTATTTTTTGATAAATTTAATTAAAATAGCAAAGGGATTGAAAAAAGAAAAAATATCTTTGTTTTCAGAAACCCATGGATAAAAAAAATACTAAGCAATTTGGATTAATAGGATTTCCATTGAACAACAGTTTTTCGGTAGATTACTTTACGAAAAAATTTGAAGAAAATGGGTTGCCACATGTTTATAATAATTATCCATTACCTGAGATAGCTGCTTTAACTGCCTTCATTGAAAACACGCCAAACTTGAAGGGATTAAATGTAACCAAGCCTTACAAAACCGCTGTTATTCCCTATTTAGATGAATTAGCCTTATCTGCACAAAAATGTGGTGCAGTAAATTGCATCCAATTTACCTCAACAGGCAAAAAAATTGGGCACAATACAGATGTTTATGGCTTTCGTCATTCCCTGTTAAATTTTTTAGGTTCGAACCAAAACTTAAAAGCCATGGTACTTGGAAATGGCGGTGCGGCAGAGGCTGTGCTCGATGTTTTGAATACTTTACACATAGATTATATACAAGTTATTCGGGGTAAAATTAATCACAACAAGCAAATCAATTACCAGCAGTTAGAGGCAAGCCATTACAAAGATCACCAGCTATTAATTAATACTACATCCGTTGGCATGTTTCCTCAGGAGCAGGAATGTTTGAACCTAGATTTTGCTGCAATAGGTTCAAACCATTATTGCTATGATTTAATCTATTTACCCGAGAAAACATCATTCTTGGAGAAGGCGGAAGTACGCGGTGCCAAAATAAAAAATGGCTTAGAAATGTTGCATTTGCAGGGCGATGCGGCTTACGAAATTTGGATGAACTCAGAATCTTAATTACTATTGCAACATGGGCATATTTTACAACTACTGCAAACTCAATACTAGGATTACTTCACATTTGTTTTACAATAACATTAGGGTGAGTGGCCAAGAAAACATTCCATCAGATAAGCCCGTTTTATTAGCCTTAACGCACCCCAACTCATTTCTTGATGCTGTTTTAGTAGGTGGAATGATTAAAAGACCTACCTATTTTTTGGCCAGAGGAGATGCCTTTGGAAACAAGCTGGTATTACCCATACTGAATTCGCTTAACATGCTGCCTGTTTATAGGTTAAGTGAGGGCAAAGACAATTTGGGCAAGAACACCGAAACCTTTGATGCTTGCCAAAACATATTGAGTCAAAGAAAAGTGGTAATCATTTTTGCAGAGGGCCTCAGCGAAAACAATTGGGAATTGAGGGCTATGAAAAAAGGTCCGGCTAGAATTGCCAAAAAAGCATGGAGCAGTGATTCTGCCTCCAAAGAAATGGTGGTTGTACCAGTTGGACTTACCTACGAACATTACCGTGGAGCTGGCAAAAATATTCTCATTAATATTGGCAAACCTATTACAAAAGATCAATTTAATGAGGCAGACAATGAAGCCATGTTTGTTAGAAAATTCAATGAAAAAGTTACGCAAGATTTGGGCGTTTTGGCCTATATCAATCCTGCTTTAAAAGAGGGCACGCCTGCATATACTAAGTTTAGAGGTATTTTTCAAAAAGAGATTCATCAGCAACAACCGGTTCAAAAAATAATTGAGGCCTTGCATACCCATAATGGTGATGGCTTAAAAGTAAGAGAAAACAAATTTCTAGTATACAGTTTGCTCTTTTTACCGCTCTACAATATGGTAATTTGGCTTAGCCCAAAAATTGTGAAACAAAGCGTGTTTTTTGATTCAATTTGCTTTGGTTTGTTTATGTTTTTATGGCCCGTTTACTTGCTACTTATTGGGCTCTTGCTTGGCTTACTATTTTAGTCCTTAATTCTATTAAGTCCCAATAAGCTTACTAAAAAATCGGGCAATGGTTTGTGCTGACCTCTTTTCTTAAGATTTAGGTACCAACCAAATTTTTTGAAGATGGGCACCTTGTGCGTTTCCACCATTTCTATTAAGGTACCGTCTGGATCTTCTACGTATGCAAATCTTCCGCCAGATTCGCCCATATCAAAGCTAACGCCACTGTCTACCGTTAAGGGGTATTTAAATTTATTTAGGTTTACTTTTAATCGCTCCATGTTTGGCAGATCAAAGCACAAGTGAATAAATCCTAAATCGCCCCAAAAACGATTTTCAAATAACTTAATTGGCTTTCTATCTAAGGCCTGAATAAGCTCAATTTGAATATCGCCCAATAACTTACTAAATGGGGCAGTTTGAGGATTGGTAAAACCCAATAAAACCCTTCTGAAATTTTGGTCTTTATAAGCCTCTCCTAAATCATTAAACTTACCTGTTACATCATATATAATATCATTGATGCCAAGGCCATTTTGGTAAAAGGCAATTGAAATATCAATATTACTAACTCCTATCAAGGCGCCACAAAAGCCACCTTGCATTTCCACTTCATTTTTGAACCAAGAGTTGTCTTTTACTATTTGGTAATTATTGCCTGCAGCGTCTTTCACCCAAAAACAGCCATCACCTTTGGGGTCGTTTTGAGGTGCACTGCACAAATTATTTTTCTTCACCAAGTTGTGAGAATATGCAATGCTATTGGATTTCACTTTCACAGCGTTAATGCCTAAATCGCCCCATTGAACAATTGGACTAGCGCTAGATTTACGGCTGGTGAACTGCCATATTTCTGCACCACCACCACCATTCATGTTCATGGCCAAAATAGCACGGCGGCTATGCACTTCGCCACCTGTGTAAGGTGTCATGAGTGGGGCTTTGGCCTCATCATCAAAAATCTGGACATTGATGCCAAAAGTTTTTCTTAACCATTTAAACGTTTCAGGAGAATTTTCACATCCAATTCCCACTTGTTGAACACCTGAAATAAAACCCATGTTGTATTATGTTAATTTTAATTTTTTTACAAGCCAAAAATAGAGCGGAGGAAAGACTTTTCTGCAAACAATCAAAACCATTTCGTTCTGAATAACGTATACTTTGCGCTTATCTTTTTTAACTCCATTGATAATTTTTTGGGCACAAACGGCCACTGGAATTCCTTTTAATTGTCCCTCATCCATTACCTGATGAGAACTACCATCTGCTTTGAGCGCAGCTAGTGAAATATTGGTTTGTATTCTACCTGGAGAAACAATGGTGAAGTGAATATTCTCTCTTTTATTTTCGAGCATCCACGACTCAAAAAAGCCTTCCAAGGCGTGTTTAGAGGCCGAATAGGCGCTGCGTTGCGGAAAGCCAAAAGTACCCACCACCGAACTGATTAAAACAATATTAGCATGTGCCGACTTACAAATCAATGGCCAAAGACTTTTGGTGAGCCCTACTTGGCCAAAAAAATTAACCTCCATTATTCTCCTATCCACCGAAATATCTGTTTCTTCAGCTTGTGAACGCTGGCTAATACCTGCATTGTTTACCAAGACATCAATTACATTAAATGCTGTATGAATGGCATGAGAAAAATGCGCGATTGATATTTCATCTGCAATATCCAAAAAATACAAATGGCAAGTTGCCCCCATGACCTCACATTCTGTTTTAAGTAAAGCCAATTCATCTAGTCTCCTCGCCGCTAAAATTAACTGCGTTCCGCTTGCAGCCATTTGCAAAGCCAAAGCCTTTCCTATGCCTGATGAGGCTCCAGTTATAATAATAATTTTATTGGAAAAGTAGTTCGGCATTCTATAAAAACTTGCATGGCAAAATACATTTTTACCTTTAATAAAACAGTTTTTTTTGAAGAAAAATAGAAACCAATTAATCTAATTTATAAGTCCTTCAAAATAAGGTAAATTGCTCATCCAATAACCTAAAACTCATCCGGTGGTATTTGCATGGTCCGTATTTTTTGATGGCCTCTCTGTGCGCTTGGGTTGGGTAGGCCTTGTTTTGAACCCAATTATAGACAGGAAACTCTTGGTGAATTTGTTCCATGTATTCATCTCTGTATGTTTTTGCCAAAATGGAAGCAGCCGCAATGGACTGGTATTTGGCATCACCCTTTACTTCGCAACGATGCACGATATGCTTGTAAGGTATGAATCGGTTACCATCTATGAGCAATAATGCTGGCTCAGTGGGCAATTTATCAAGCGCCCTGTGCATGGCTATAAACGATGATTTAAGAATATTGTACTTGTCAATTTCTAGGTTATCTAATGAGGCCACAGCAAAATACAAGGCATTTTCTTCAATTTCTTTTCGCAGGTCATTTCGCTTGGCCTCCGAAAGTTTTTTTGAATCGTTTAATCCCTTGATGTTTTTTTTAGGATCAAGAACAACAGCTGCAGCAAATACTGGACCAGCCAAACAGCCCCTTCCAGCCTCATCGCAGCCTGCTTCTATGAGCTCTTTTTGAGAAAACCTGATCAATGCCATAATTGAAAATAAGAAAAAGATTGCATTTTTATCAATAGATTTTATAAACAATGATACAAAGTTTATACGAATCAATAAATTTACCGCGTTAAAACCTATAACGCCCTGATGAAAAAAACTTTTATTTCCAATTTTATCCTATTAATGTCGGTTAACTTGCTGATAAAACCGTTTTGGATACTGGGAATTGACAGGGGTGTACAAAACGCAGTAGGATTTGAACAATATGGCATATACTCCAACCTATTTGCCTTTTCTATGTTGTTTGTTACGCTATTAGACCTTGGCATCAACAGCTATATATCTTCTAATATAGCCAAGAATCCAGAAAAATTAAGGGAAGAATTTGCCGCTTTAACAACCTTTAAGTTCAGCTCCAGCTTTTTGTATATCATACTCACTATTGGTATTGGCATGCTTTTGGGCTATCCTTTTGATAGGCTAAAACTATTATGTATATTAGGTTTGAACCAAATTCTCTCGTATTTCTATATTTATTTTAGAAGCATAGTAGGTGGCCTGCAAAAGTTTAAAATTGACGCCCTACTTTCTGTGGTTGATAGAAGTTTGATGATTATTTTATGCGGCTTTATGTTGTGGTTTGGCTTTTTTAATATTACCATAAACGCTTTTATATGGGCACAAACCATAGCCTATTCTGTGGCGGTATTCATTTCGTTTTCTGTAATAAGGCCTTACCTGCATCATTTGAGCTGGAAGCTAGATTTTACCTTTTTTAGAAAAGTAGTGAAACAAATGTTGCCCTATGCACTGCTTTCATTGCTCATGACTTTTTATACCAGAATGGATGTGGTTTTATTAAGAGAATTATTGGTAGATGGCGATATCCAAAATGGCATATATGCTTCATCTTACAGACTTTTGGAGGCTGCCAATATGATGGCCTCATTGGTTGCCATGTTGCTATTACCTATATTTTCTAAAATGATTGCAGGCAAAGAAAACCTCAATCCCTTGGTGCAATTTAGCACTGGCTTAATGTTAATACCTGCTTTTTCCTTTTGCCTCATTGCTTATTTTTACCAAGTGCCTATTATTCAATTATTGAACCAACAAAGCACTATTTATTCGGCTTGGGTTTTTGGCTTGGTTATTTTGTGTTTTTTTCCATTGGCTATCATGTATCTATATGGAACCTTATTAACAGCCAATGGCAATTTTAAGGTATTGAATACATTGGCAGCAATTGCTTTGGTGATAAATCTTGGCTTAAACTTTTGGCTCATACCAACCTACAAAGCCTATGGAGCAGCCATTGCGGCCCTGAGCACACAAGGGTTTATTGGGCTGAGCAATTTGGCTTGGGCATTTTGGGAACTAAAAATCAACTTTGAAAGAAAATTCATCGTTAGGTTCTTTGTTTCTATTCTCTTTATTTGCCTATTAATGTTCTTTAGCCAGTTGCTCGTATTGCACTGGTGGCAATCTGCTGTGGCAATTGGTTTTGGAACGTTGGGAGCCATGATTGGCTTAAAAATACTAGATTTACAGCAGGGATTGCTCATTTTAAAGGAGCGACAAACGGAAAAAAGTAATAAATGAGGTAAATTTTATACTTTTGCAGAACTACAGATATGAACAAGAAAAAGAAACAGTACTATTTTGAATTGATTGATGTATTTCATTTCATCGTTAAATGGAGAAAAAAATTAATTGTGATTTGCAGTATTTCTGCCATACTTTCAATCCTTATTTCAAGTCCTTGGATTATCAAACCTAAATATTTATCAACTGCGGTTTTTTATCCTTCTACTAATAATTCAATTTCATCTGCTTTATTAACAGATAGTAGGGTAAAACAAAAAGACCCCTTGGAATTTGGTGAGCAAGTTGCTGCACAGCAATATGTTCAAATTTTAGAATCAGACTACCTGAGAGGAAAAGTAATAAACAGGTTCAATTTGTTTGAGCATTATAGGATCGACCCAAACCACAAAGAAAGAAATTACAAAATGGGTAAAATGTATGATAAAAACATTAGCTCCCGAAAAACACCTTATGCTTCTATTGAGGTAAATGTATTGGACGAAGATCCGCAAACGGCGGCAGATGTGGCCAATGGCATTGTGATGATTTTAGACAGTGTAAAAACCGAAGTGCAAAGAAGATTGGCGTTACAAGCTTTAACCATTATAGAAACTGAATACAAAAGAAAAGAAGAGGAGATAAACACCATTAAATTGAGAATGCAAGAGTTGGGTGCCAAAGGTGTTTACAATGTGGAAGAGCAATCTAAAGCCATTACTGAACTAATTGGCAAAAATGGGATGAATGAAAACATCAGAAAGCAGCAAGATAACTTAGCCATGTATGGCGCCGAATCTCAATCATTGTATAGCACACTTGAGTTACAAGTAGAGCAAATGAATGAGTTGAAAAAGAAATTGGATCAAGCCAAAATTGACGTAGGTGGAAATTTAAGTAATGTATTTATTTTACAAAACGCATCAGCATCGGAGCGCAAAGCTTATCCATTGCGTGCTTTGATAGTTATTGGCTCTGTATTGGGTTCTTTCATTTTAGCTTGCATTGTGTTATTGTTTGTTGAGAAATTTGGCAAGCAAACAGACGATTTAATCTCCTAATTACTTTGGATTTAGAGGCAAAGAAAAAATGGCTCTTGGGGTCGGGCATTGTTTTTATTTTGCTCAATATTCTAAGCATTGCCTTTGAATTTTATTGGACGCCCGCCCTGCCAAGCCTGGCCTTAATTGCGTTATTGGCAGTATTACGTTTAGATATTTTAATCATTATTTTGGTGGGTTTGGTACCTATTTCTATTAACATAGAAGATTTGGTGCTAGGCATGGGCATTTCTGTACCCGATGAGCCTTTGGTTATTGGCATATTTTTATTGGTAATTTATAAATTTATCATTGATGGCGAATATGATTTTAGGGTGTTGAAACACCCCATTAGCATAGCCATACTTATAAATTTATTGTGGATTTTGGTAACGGTACTTACCAGTCAGGAAAAAATTGTGAGTTTAAAATTCTTTTTATCCCGCTCATGGTTTTTGGTGGTATTTTATTTTTTATCGGTAGTATTGTTTAAGCAATTTAGCCATATCAAACATTATTTGTGGGCCTATATCATTCCATTAGGGATTGTAATTGTTTTAACACTTATCAAGCACCAAGAAGACGATTTCTCTCAAATTTCATCCTTTGAAGTAATGGCACCTTTTTATATTGCACATGGAATTTATGCCGCAGCAATTGCCTTTTTTATCCCTATTTTGTTGTTGTGGGTATTGAGGGGATTTGCTTTAAAGTTTAACTTTACAACAGTATTATTGGCCACGTTTTTCTTGTTACTCTTTACAGTTGGTTTGATCCTAAGTTATACCCGTGCAGGATGGATTAGTTTGGCCGCAACCGCAGTGTTTGGTATAGCCATGGTATTTAGGTTTCGTATCTGGCATTTGCTCATGGTATTGGGAGTAGTGGTTGCTATTATAACAGTTAATTTCGACGATATTTTTTACCAGTTATACCAAAACAAACAAAACTCTGCCGAAGGATTTGAGAAGCATTTGGAATCGGTATCGAATGTGCGTAACGATGTTTCCAATTTAGAGCGTGTAAACAGGTGGCAGGCCGCCATCAACATGGTAAAAGAAAGACCCATCTTTGGCTTTGGTCCGGGTGCCTATTCATTTACTTATGCCCCTTACCAAGACCCTGAGTTTAAAACACCCATTACCACAGCCTTTGGCGACCAAGGTCATGCCCACTCCGAATACCTCAATCCGCTTTCAGAAAGTGGCTGGCTGGGACTAATCTCTTTCCTTGGCATAATCCTAGTAGTTTTCCAGAAAGGTCTTAAATTGGTTTACAACGGCAGAACCATTGAAATAAAAATTTTTAGTGCAGGCATTCTGCTGGGCTTGGTAACTTATTTGGCCCATGGCTTATTAAATAGCTACAGCGAGCAAGATAAGATTGCGGTATTGCTTTGGGGCTTTATTGCGATGATTACTGCGATGGATTTGTACCACCAGAACCCAACGCCAAAGGATTCGGCGGGCGAAGGTCGATAGGTTTGTTTGTTAGGAAGGTTTGTGTTCATGAAATGCATTTGGGAAGAAAACTAAAAGAACCCTTCAAAATAAAACATCAAAAAAATGAATGTAGAGAATAAAAATGATTGGGAGAAATTGATAAATAAAGCTACTTCAGGTGACACCGACGCAATGAATGAAGTTGCAATTTATTATAATAGTGGCTTAACATAGAAATTTGATATCACCCAACAACCCTAATAATCTCCTCTGCAGTTCTTCTACCGCTTTCCATGGCTCCGTTTATTGAGGCTTGGACAAGGTGGTCGCCACAATAATATATGCCATCTGCAGCGGCTGAGGTGTATTTATTTTGGAAGTTGATGATGGGCAATGCCTCTTTGATTAAATAGGATTTTACGAGTTTCCAAGTGGCTACTTCTTTGCCAAAAAGGGAGGTTAAGTCATGGAGGAAGGCTTCACTATCTGGGTGAATGCCGTTGGCGGAGACAGATATTAATTGCTTGCCATTTAGAGCGTAATTGGGAGCAACATGGCTAATAAATACCACGTTGTTGATGACGCGATTTTTGTTGGCATTCAATATCACATGTTTGGTTTGGATAGGTATCTTATCGGCTTCAAAATATTTATTGGTTACGGCATGATACTTTAACTCTTTGCTGCTGTTGTAGGCCACGACTACCTTATCGAAGATTTCTGTTTTACCCTCACTTGTGGTTACAGATGTAGCGTTGTAGGCCAACACTTTTGCGTGGTAACGTATTCGGTCTGAACCAATGGCGGCAATCAATTGTTTTGGGATGGCTTCCATTCCTTCTTTTGGCACCGCGGCTCCTGCTTCTGCAAACATTTTAAAGGTAAATTGCAACATTTTACTATCTGTTTCTAAAGTATTTTCAAGAAACACTCCTTGGTAGAAAGGAATCCAAAAATCGGCTATAATCCTTTCACTAAATCCCAAGCTTCGTAAGTATTCTAATGAACTCATCTTGGTGGTACTTTGAAAAATATGCGCTACGCTTAAGCGACTCAAGGTGTATTTTAATTTCAATAAAATGAACTTGTCAATTAAGGAACCTGGTCCATAAAGCACTGTTTTTATTAGGGCTGATAATCCATTTTCTGGATCATAAAAAGGGATTTGTTTGTGGTTTTTAAAAATCAATGAGCCTTTGTGAAAGCGCTGCAGTTGAAGCTTATCGTAATCTAATATTCTTTTTGTTTCGGGGTAAGCAGGTAATAAAACTTGAAAGCCCCTGTCCAATTGAAAGCCATTTAATAACTCTGTTTGCAATTTTCCCCCTGCCCTCCCCGATGATTCAAAAATGGTGATATCGTACTGCTCACTTTCTTTTAAATACCAAGCGCAAGTAAGTCCCGATAAACCCGCCCCTATGATTGCTACCTTTGTTTTCATGTCGCTCTTAAATTGCTGGTAAATCGTATTTTTACAAGGTAACACAAACTAAACGCTTTTGCAGGTAAATTGTGTTTGGTTACAAGGTTTAATCCAATTGCATGATAAACAAGTTAGCAAAAAAAACTAACCTTTGCGATTTATTCCCAAACGCAAACTAATAATATTACTCATTCCCATTAAGCCTTGGTTAAACGCATTGCCTAAGGCGTAGTCTATTGAAAGACTTTTTAAATGAATACCAATGCCAAGACTAGGCATGCCGTTTAAGGTTTTCTTACCAGTAAAATCTGTTACCCTTTGCAAAGTGCTATAGCCACCTCTTAAAAATAAAAAATCATTGTAACCCAATTCTAAACCAATGCGAGGATCTATATTAATGATTTTGCTACTAATCAAAACATTGCGCTGACCGTCTGTTGTAAAATCAACATTAACCTCTGGCAAAATGGTATATTTAGGATTATGCAAAGTGAATTTCTTGGCAACCCCCAATGTAATTCTTGGTAAGGTAAGCTCCAAACCGCCTGTAGGAACTGCATTCCCAGCTGCAATCAATTGCTTTTTGTCTTGCTCACTCATTTTGTAACTCCAAGCATTAAAGGTGGTGGTAATGTCTCTAGCCATAACAGCAAGATGCCAATCATCTCTTGTATAATTAACAGAGGCATCTAATCCAAAACCCCAAGCGCCACCAAATTCGCCAACTACCCTGCGAATTATTTTTACATTGCCACCTACATCTAAGCCTTCAATTTTTGTTTTGGTTGCGTACGACCCAACAAAAGCATAATCCACAGCAGAAAAACTTCGGATCAAAGAGTAGTTTATTTGCCCATCTTGCATAAGGTATAAGGTGTTTGGAATGCCATCTACCCCAAATCTGATGAAGCTAATTGCACCCACCGCATTTTCGCTTAATTTAAAACCCACACTGCCATAATCATGTTTAGCTATGCCCGCAAATTGCTCATTGTGCATGAACGATATTTGCAAATTGTCTTTCATTTTCAATAGTCCTGCTGGATTCCAATAGGTTGAATTAACATCGCTGGTGGTAGCAATAACAGAGCCTCCCATGCCCATAGCCCTGCCTCCAACGCCAATATTTAAAAACTCATTGCTATACTTTAGCACCTGGGCCATTAATCCATTTACAAGACCCAAAAACATTAAAACAAAAAAATATTTTCTCATCTATTTAAACACTTCTTTTAATTCGGTTAAAATTTGCTGGGCATTTTTAAACTCATTTTCCTCTAATCCACAAAAACATTCCTGAAGAATAATTTTGTCGCTTAAGGTTAACGCAGGCAATCCCACTTTCAACATTATCCTGCTTAACGAATAAGCAAAGAGGTTATTATCTGTATAGTTTTTTATATAGGCCACTTTGCGAAAATGAGCATAAAATTTCAAAAAATTATCTTTATTGCTATGTTCATGCAAAGAAATAAATTCAATTAATTCGGTTTGATCCAAAGCGTTGAGCTGCGAATAGAACTCTTGGGCCACAGCAGGCTGATGCCTCACCAAAATCCGATCCACTAGCAATTCAAAAAGGATGTGGCCAATAAACCACCTTCGCTCCACCTTGCTTTCAAAGGGTGTTTGCTTTACTGCCTCGGCGCAAACATGCGTACCCCATTCAAAAAAAGCCGAAGCATGAAAAATTTTATCGGCCGCATAATGTTGCTGGCAGCCAGCTGCTAAAGGCTCAAATTTACCATAATCAAAATCTTTTAATTTACCAGGCAGTTTCACAAAACCCCTCGCCAAATCTGGTAAAACCAAGCCTGCACTGTACATAGGATTGTGGCCATTCTGGTGAATGTAAAAATGCGATAAATAATTCAAGCCTGGTTTTTAAGTACCACAAATTAAAACAATTTGCAGAAAGCGGCTTCATTTAATGCATATTTTTACCATAGTAGGTGGCAAAAACTTATTTTCGCGGCATGACAAATTTTGTAGAGGAACTAAAATGGCGTGGCATGTTGCACGATATAATGCCTGGAACCGAAGAGCAACTTAATAAGGAAATAACTTCGGGATACATTGGTTTCGACCCAACCGCAGATAGTTTACATGTGGGTCATTTGGTTCAAATCATGACCTTAATTCATTTCCAACGTGCTGGACATAAGCCCTATGCTTTAGTAGGTGGCGCTACCGGTATGGTGGGCGATCCAAGCGGGAAATCGGCCGAGCGCAACTTACTTTCAGAGGATATTTTGTTTCACAACGTGGCTTGTTTGGAGAAACAACTTTCTAAATTTTTAAACTTTACCAATGGGGCCAATGCGGCTGTTATGGTGAATAATTACGATTGGTTCAAAGGATTGAGCTTCCTCAATTTTATACGTGATGTGGGCAAACACATTACCGTAAATTACATGATGGCCAAAGATTCTGTGAAGAAAAGATTGGAGGGCGAAACAGGAATGAGCTTCACCGAATTCTCGTACCAATTGGTTCAGGGCTTTGATTTTTACCACCTTTGGAAAGAGCACCATTGCTTGGTTCAAATGGGCGGTAGCGACCAATGGGGAAATATTGTAACAGGTACCGAATTGATTAGAAGAAAAGCCCAAGGCGAGGCTTTTGCTATTACCACTAGCTTAATTAAAAAATCGGATGGCACCAAGTTTGGCAAAACAGAAAGCGGCGCAGTTTGGCTCGACCCGAAAAGAACTTCTCCTTATAAATTCTTTCAATTTTGGCTCAATTCAAGTGATGAGGATACTGCCGGCTGGATCAGGATTTTTACATTATTGAGTAAGGAAGAAATTGAGGCACTAGAGGCTGAACACTTGCAAGCCCCGCATTTAAGAATATTGCAAAAAGCATTGGCCAAAGAAATTACCATAAAAGTTCATAGCCAAGAGGCTTATGATACGGCTGTAGAAGCGTCTGCTATTTTATTTGGCAACCCAAGTGCCGAGGCATTTGCAGCCTTAGATGAGGCTACTTTCTTAGAAATTTTTGAGGGTGTTCCACAATATACTTTGTCGGCAGAACTGCTCTCAAACGGCATTTCGTTTATTGATATTTTGGCAGAGCACACCCAAATATTTCCATCGAAAGGTGAGGCAAGAAAAATGTTACAAGGCGGTGGTGTAAGTTTAAACAAACAAAAAATTGAAGATAGCAATTTAGTAATTGACCCAAGTCATTTGCTGAACCAAAAATATTTGATGGTTCAAAAAGGCAAAAAGAATTACTTCTTAATTACAGTTGCATAAAATACTGCAAGATGAAAAAAATGAAAACCATTGGTCCAAAAGACCTGCCCTTAGGCGAGTTTCACAATGCCTTACTAACGGCTGTAGCGCCGAGACCTATATGCTTTGCCAGCACTATAGATAAAGAAGGCAATGCCAATTTAAGTCCTTTTAGTTTTTTCAATATTTTTGGTTCGAACCCAACGCGTTTTATATTTTCACCAGCCAGAAGGGTGAGAGACAATACCATTAAACATACTTTGGAAAACGTGATGGCCACCAAAGAAGTGGTGATCAATGTGGTGAATTATGCCATGGTTCAACAAATGAGTTTGGCCAGTTGCGAGTATCCTAAAAATGTGAGCGAGTTCGAAAAAGCAGGCTTCACTCCTATTGCCTCCGAAAAAGTAAAACCATTTAGGGTAATGGAGAGTCCGGTGCAATTTGAATGCAAGGTGGTAGACATTATAGAAACAGGCAAAGAAGGCGGAGCAGGCAACCTCATTATAGCAGAAATGTTGCTCATGCATATTTCGGCAGATGTGCTTACGGCAGATGGCAAAATAGACCAAAATAAAATTGATTTGGTGGGCAGATTGGGTAGCGATTGGTATGTAAGAGGAAGTGGAAATGCTTTATTTGAAGTAGCTAAACCCGCCAAAAATCTAGGAATAGGCTTTGACCAATTGCCAGCAGCCATTCGCAATAGCAATCAACTAACCGGAAACAACCTAGGCATGTTGGCCAATGTGGAGCAGCTACCAGATGCCGATAGCATTGCCATTTTTGCGCACATGAACAAAGAGTTGTTTGCCATCCTCAACCGCGATATCTCGAAAATTGAAAAGCAAGAACTCCTTCACAAACTAGCCCAACGCCTATTGCACGAAGGCAAAGTAACTGAAGCCTGGAAGGTTTTGTTGAGTTAGTTAAGGTTTAATAAGTAATTTTAGCCCATGTTATTTGGTTTAATTTTGTAATTTTGTTATAAGCTAAAATGATTAGGGATTCAATACATACCCAACAATGTCTTAGGATGCCAAACAATAGTTTTCAAATATTACATAAATTAAATATTCAATCTAAAAAATAGAATGAGACACGTAACTATATACACTACTGACAAGGAATACAGCCATTTTTTAGAATTGGCTAAAAATCTGCATTACGTAAAAAAAATCAAAACAGATGATGAACCCTCGAAAGATGAGATTGTGAGTAATTTAAAAAAGGGTTTCAAGGAAATGCAACTCATTAAAAAAGGAAAATTAAAAACCACCTCTTTAAATGATTTTTTAAATGAGTTATAAAATTGAACTTACCGACAATTTTATAAAAGAAGCAAAAAAACTAATCAAAAAATATCCCTCGCTTCGTTCAGAAATTGCAGAACTTGGCAAAGAACTTGCCGAAAACCCCACTACAGGAACCCCATTAGGCAATGATGTATATAAAATACGTCTAGCCATTGCCTCAAAAAACAAAGGAAAATCGGGTGGTGCAAGAGTAATATCTTTTGTAAAAATTATTGATGAAACGGTTTACTTGCTTTCCATATTTAATAAGGGAGAAAAAGATACAATTTCAGACAAAGAAATTGAAGATCTTTTGGAAGGCTATTTGTAAATAAAAGGTATAATTCTGGAATCCATTTTTCTCCAATGTAGAGCAGCTACCTGATGCAGATAGCATTGCCATTTTCGCCCACATGAACAAAGAATTATTTGCCATCCTCAACCGCGATATCTCAAAAATTGAAAAGCAAGAACTCCTGCACAAACTAGCCCAACGCCTGTTGCACGAAGGCAAAGTAACTGATGCCTGGAAGGTTTTGTTGAGTTAGGAAAACTAAGTTTTTTAATTAACCTTCTTAAAAGATTATTAAATTTCACTTAAGATTCGGGGTTTTCCGATAATTGTACCAGAAGTATTTAATTTACTTTTTTTTTAATAGTTTTGGATTTTTAATGCCTATGAAAAAACTAATCCTTGCTATCACCATTTTGTTATTTTCCGGAAATTTATTCGCACAATGTGGCAATTTTAGCCAGAATTCAGCTAATTTTTTTATCAGTAACACAAACGCTGGCAATACTGGTGTACACAGTTATAGGTTCATTTTAAATACGCAAATACCTATTGCTGCAGGCCAAATGCTGAGCAATGGTGCAGATATTAGAGTTGGACAAAGCTGTTGTAGTTTATATGATTTTTGGATTGATAGCACTACCCTCAACACAGCCAACACCATTATTTGGGTTCGCTTACCAAACATACCTCCATTAGGTTCATTGAATTTTAAAGTGTTTTATGGCGGGGGAAATATTAGCTCCATGTCGAATTTAGCGGCCACTTTCCCAAGCAGGTATGTTTTAAACAGTGGCATTGATTCATTAACTGGACCAAAATTTTATGATTGGTTTGAGGTAAAAGCAGGTGCAACATTGTATGTAAAGCAATGGATTAATTTGGAAGTATATGCAGATAAAATTGTAATCAAAGGCAATATAAATGGTGTAGGAAAAGGATATGCTGGTTATAAAAACTTTAGCTGCGCTACTGGCCCTGGCCCTGGAGGAGGATTAGTTGGAACACCATGCAATAATGGAGGCGGTGGAAGCTACGGAGGAAATGCAGGTTGCACGCCCGGCGCAGGTGCCACCAGTTGTAATAGAACAGGAGCTTTAGCTTATGGCACCAATAATGGTTTTGATATTCAACCAGGCTCTAGCGGCTCAACAGGCACCACTGGAAATTCTGGAAATGATGGCGCAGGCAATGGCGGAGGTGCAATAATGTTATATGCCAAGGACATTATAGTAAATGGTATTATAAATATGAATGCAACTGATGGCCAATGTGCTAGCGATGCAGGGTCGGCCGGCGGCGGAGGTGCTGGTGGTGGTATCCTAATATTTGGAGCTTATCTAAATTTGCAAGGAGCTACCTTAAGTGCAAATGGCGGAAAGGCGGGAAACAAATATGCTGCTACTGGTAGTGGCGGTAGAATAAAAATATTTAGGAAAATTTCACTGACTGGCACTTATACCTTTTCAGTTAATAGCACCAACCAACATACTTGGGTTGGAACCGTTTTATTGGCAAGCGCTGTCGGTTCAAACGGTACTTTTTTTAGCGATTCTATAAATACAAGTTCTATCACTACCAATTTTTTCATTCCAACCTTCACAGGCAACAGTAGCTTAATTTGCGGAACGGCTTATTATTCTAAACCGAGCGGCAATTTAAACGATACCGCAACTTGGGGAAGCAATACCAACGGAACAGGTATTTCTCCCTCAAATTTCAATGGCAATAACACCTATTATTTTGTTCACAATCAAAGTAATTCAACCATCAATGCAGCCTGGAGTATTGGCGGTACAAATTCTGTATTGGTTTTGGGGAACGGCATTCAAGCATGTAGCTTAAATATACCAGCTGGGTTAAATATTGCGGCAGATTCAGTTTATACCCATGCAAATACCACCCTTAAATTGAGGGGCAATTTAGTATCCAATAAACAGGGTTATCACTTAAATAGCTTGGTGCAATTTGAAGATAGTTTAACCCAAAACATTGCAGCTTTTATATATGGCAATGTTGCATGCACAAACAGCAACAAGCAATTAACAGGCAATGTTCAAATAATGGGTAATCTAAACATGAACAGTGATATTTATGGCAACAATTACTCAATTACAATAGGCAGTTCAGCAGCCCAAGCAGGCTCATTAACAAGAACAGCGGGCAATATCTATGGCAATTTAAGAAGATGGATTCCATCCACCTTAATCAGTGGTTCGGCAGGTTTGTTTCCAATAGGTAGTGGCGGTAATTATTTGCCCTTGCAATTAGATTATACCACTGCACCCACAATTGGAGGCCTGGTTTCATTGAGCTTTGTGCAAGGAAATCCGGGTAACCTGGGACTACCCATTACTGATACGTGGTTAACACCTGCAATTTCCATAAATAAAGTTGGAACAAACGGCATTTGGCGAGTTGAAGTATTGTCGGGTTTGACAGGCGGCATACACAATATTACTGCCACAGGCAATAACTTTTGGGGTATTAGCAGTTTGAACCAATTGCGCTTGGTAAAACGAAACAATACAAGTTCGGCATGGTTATTAGCAGGCAATAGTGTGGCCGGAACCGGAACCATTGCTGGTCCGATAGCCAAACGCACAGGTCTGAATAGTTTAGCAGGAGAATTTGCTTTTTCTTCAGATTCCACTACAAATATCTTGCCTATTACCCTATTAAACTTTACTGGAGAAATAAATAATGCAGAGGTAAATTTACATTGGACAAGTGCCTCAGAAATAAACAGCGATTATTTTTCTGTGGAGCAAATGAAAGAAGAAGATTGGCAACAAATTGGAAAAGTAAAAGCACAAGGAAACTTTAACCAAATGAGCCATTATTCTTTTATAGACCCCATTCTGTTTGAACCAAAAGAAGCAAGAACCTATAGGTTAAAAATGGTTGACAGGGACTTGAAATATGCCTATTCCAACCTAATCACATTAAGCAATTCCACAGATAGGTTAGAAACCATGCTCTATCCCAACCCAGCCTCATCCATATTAAATATTTATTTACCTAATGCCGAAGCAGGTGAAAGCATTGAAATTGTTTTGAGTGATGAATTTGGCAGAATTATAATTGAAAACAAATTGCAATTGAATGCAGATAAATTGCTCCAAATAAAAACATCCAATCTTGCAGCTGGTATTTACTTTATCATTATTAAAACTGCTGCGGGAATAGGGGTTCATAGATTTGTGAAGGATTAGTTATTTTATAAGTTTAAAATTTGGTGATTTTGTATTCGTTTGCAAATTCTAAATTTACATAAGTTATAATAGTGTTGGTAATTGGAGTGCTGATAATAAAAAATCTGAGCTAATTAGTTTCACTTTAGGGAAACTT
>Ga0209550_10000861_pt1 | contig 29028 bp, 7 predicted proteins | sample LauGreSuBDMM15SN_2_FD_187567 | JGI IMG/M metagenome (GOLD analysis project Ga0209550, IMG submission 187567) | Freshwater lake microbial communities from Lake Michigan, USA - Su13.BD.MM15.SN (SPAdes) (version 5) | ecosystem: Environmental > Aquatic > Freshwater > Lake | place: Lake Michigan, USA... | reverse complement strand
CGGTGCACAGGAATTTTACGACATCTCTCACCATGTTGAGGCCATCGGTGAGGGCCCCTGTGAAGGTGAAGTCGACGTCGTCTGACGGGTCGAGAGAGGTGCGCTCGAGCTTGCTGTCATGATCATCGACGCCCGTTGAAGACTCGTGCTTGCGCGCTTTGTCCAGCGTGACGTCGTCCAGCGTGACGTCCCGCGCGTCGTAGTCCTTTGCGTCTTCCGCAGTGGCGTTGATTGGTCCTTGGCTCGGTGTCTGCTTCCGCGACATGGCCAAAGTCGATACTCACGCTTTCGTGGACTGCTCGTCCTCTGCACTCGTCCTGGACGCGACCTGGACACTGTGACTGGCTTTTGGAAAACATAAAAAAGCTCCTAAAAAGGAAATTTGGGAGTAGCAGCTCGGCAGCGTGGAGCTCAAGCTCGGCGTTTTGGAAAACATGAAAAGATACTTATAAGGAAATTTGGTTGAGTCAAGTCAAGTCAAGTCGAGGAAATTTGGGGGACAGGCTGGAACGCGGTGTTCCGTCCATTGGCGCTGAGTCGGGTTTTCCTTCTCGAGGCATAGGAGGCCCTCTCTGACTCTGTGTCGTGTCTCGTGTGAGATGCGTGTCGCTTCGTTGTCTCCGGTTTTCCGGTCGTCATGGCGGTCGTCGCGGCCGCGGGCCGAGAGCGGTCATTCCGGAGCTCCTGCATGTTTTACTTACTTACTTACGGTCATTCCTCCTCCTCCATGGGCGTGGCCACAAAATCACCCACCTTCCCGTTGGCCGTGCTCAGGCTACCCCGCAGCTGGCGCTCGGGGCCGCCGTCCGAATCGACCGCGCCCGAAAAGTAGAGGACGTCCCACTCGCTGCCGGAGACGTCGAGCGAGAAGCGCACGCGCACCGCCGTCTCGGCCGCCCCGTCCTTGCCTGGCTGTGCGTACGACCACGGTACGATCCCCGTACCGAGCAGCCTGCCGCTCAAGCGATCCCGCAGCTCCACATCGCCGTCCCCTTTCAAGACGAGGGTACCCAAAGGGCCGTCCGTGCATGCAAGCTGCCAGGCGCCTATAAAGGCTCGCGCCCCCTGTAGCCGCTCAAAACGGCCAAGGCGCGGCACGCTATCCGCGCTCAGGACGGCGCTTGCTGCCAACGGCCGTCCGAACGTTTCGAGTCCCGAAAGCCCGGCGGTGGCGGCGGCGAGGGCGTGCGAGAGGTATCGACGTCGCGTCGGCTGCGTCGGCTGCCGCTGCGTCGTCTGCCGCTGTCCCTGCTGCCGCTGCCTCTGCTGCCGTCCATCAAGAGCCGTCACTGCTACCTGCCGTCCACCTCCCGCCGTCCTTGCTTCTGCGGCGGTAGCAGCGGCGGCGGCGCCGCCATCACCGTCACCACCGCCTGCGTCGGCTGAGAATTCCCACAGCCGCTGCTGGCGCTGCGCGTCATCATGGAAGCTCCACGCAAGCACCCGCATCGCTTTGTTGCCCGTGCTCACACTGAGCTCTTCCACTCGCCGCGGCTGCACGTGCGCCAGCTCCGCACGCAACGGCGCCATCGAACGCTCTGAGCTCACGAGGGAGGTGAACCAGAGGGAGCCAAGGCGGAGGCGCGCGCTCTCGCGGATGTGACGCGCCACGAACAGTCGCTCGCCGCCCGGGCACCACAGCTCCAACGGCCGCCCGCCGAACGAGCGAGCGCTTGTGACCGGCTCGGTGCTCTGACCGCCGGGTGCGCTGCGGCGCAGGCCTTTCCATTTGCGCGCAGCCGCAGCGGCCTCCTCCTCGGCCGACGCATAAAAGGGCGGATTGCACAGGGTGAAGGCGACGGCGCCCTCCTCGCGCGGCCGGAGCACCCCTTCCAGCACCCGCTCGGCATTCGGCTGTCGACGGAGCGCGACGGGCGCATCGTTCGCCCGCGCGATGGCGGCGGCTGACACGAGCGACTGGTCGTCGATGTCGCTCGCTAGGAAAGACCAGCCGTACTCGGCGTGCCCAATGAGCGGGTAGATGCATGAGGCGCCCACGCCGATGTCGAGGCCGCGGATCTCACGACCGCGCGGCACACTGCCTCCGTCACGTACATTGTCTGTGGCGAGGAGATCGGCGATGACGTGCAGATAGTCGGCCCGGCCGGGAACAGCCGGGCACAGATAACCGCCAGGCAGCGCGAAGGCGCGGACCCCGTAGTCGACTGTGAGCAGAGCCGCGTTCAGAGCCTCGACGGCGGCAGGATTGGCAAAGTCGATGGTGAGGGAGCGATCGCCGCGGCCAGGGAGCACGTACTCGCGCAGCAGGGGAAAGCCATCGGCGAGGCGCTGAATGTCGTAGCCGCCGACGTGACGATTGCGTACGTGCAGCTTGCTCGATGGCACGTCAAGCGAGCCGCAAGCGGCAAGCGGGAGCGCGTGGAGCACACCCGCGCGCATGGTGTAGCAGCGGAACTGACCAAAATGTGTGAAAGACCTCGTCGTTATAACCTTCTTTGGTTGAGTACCCCAACCGCGACCCGCACGACCTCGTCGACCATCACCCGCATGTGGTTTCGAAAAGGGTCGACGGGCTCACGCGTGAGGGGATCGAGCGCGCGCTCCTCGCGCGCCGCATCCGTGTTCTGCCACTTGCCGTACCGTCTGCGCGCCCATCGGCAGTGGTTGGCGTAGTACTGGTTGGCGTTCGCGAGGTTGAGCAGCTCGACGAGAGCGGCGCCCTCGGGCAGGAAGAGGTTCCACAGCAGCCCAGCGCCGTGCGCGCCCACGAGCAGCGAAGTGCGCTGAATCAGAGCGAGCTGCGCTCTCGTCGACATGGCTCCGAGGTCGACCACACGTACGGCCATCGGGCTGCCTGGGAGAGGTGGAGCGTTGTCCTTCGGCCGGCCAGCCAGCGCCCGCGAGAGGGCGCGTGCGAGCTCATCGTCGTTCAGAATGCGTCGGTCCGTGCCTGCAGGCCGTCGCACCACAAGAGCTCATTAGAGGCAATCAGAGGCAATCAAAGCTCATTGGAGGCCATCAGAGCTCATTAGAAGCACCTGCAGGCCGTCGCACCACAAGAGCTAGGCCCAGGGGTACTGGTAAACCAGCGAGCGCCCCGCCCTCGCTGCCGCCCTCGCCGCCACCCTCGCCGCCGCCCTTGACGATCGCTTCAGCGTCGAAGTGGGCGAGCGCCGTCTCGGGCACTCCAGGCGGTAGCAGCCGGCCCGCGAGCTGCGCAATGAGCGGACGGAGCGTCGCCCGCCGATCGGTCATCTCCGCCTGCCACACCGTCCACCACCAAGTCTCGGTGGCAGGCTGGACGAGGACCACGCGACCGTACGTCGCCGGTGGAGGCGGCGGGTCGGCGCGCACAAAGGTGGGCGCTCGGCCGTGCGCGACGAGCCCGGGCGCCCAGAAGAGCGCCGTCGGTCGCAGCGTCGCGTTGTTCAATGTGTAGATGGTTAGTGGCTCCTCAGATGATGCGGCGGCGGCTCGCTTGCTCGCGTTCGCGCCACCGGCTACGGATGGCGGCGGCACGAGCCGGTACGACTCCTGGTACGCGGCCCACGCGATCACAAGCGAGCCAAACTGATGGAATAGGTTCGGGTAGTCGGCCAACACGAGAAGCGCCACGCCGGCCGCCGCGGGCGCAAACGGCCTCCTGCCGTTGTGTGGCCGGATGGCACGCACGAGCGGCTCGAGCGCGAGGCCAGAGTAGGCGGTGCGCAGGCGATCCAGCTCGTCGTTCGCGCAGCGAAACCGTACAGCTCCGAAGCGTGGCTCACCAAGCAGCGGTTTCTGGTCCCACAGACCCGGGCTCGCTGCCCTGTCAAAGTGATCAAAGTAGAGCTCGGCGTCCAGCAGCGTCGTCTGCAGGTACGACGTGTGTACTCGGCCGTTGCAAAGGTGCTGTTCCTGCTGAAGACGGCGACCGGCGGCTGGCCGCGCGCGCAACGCGGCGAGCGTGAAGTTCGCCGGGTGCGTGGCGTCGGCCTTCGTCATTTTTCCCACCGCTACCACGCGTGAGACGTGCGGGCTTGCACGCTCACTACTGAGACCGGGAAGCTCGGTATCGGCCTCCTGCGCGCTGCCCAGGGCCGCGGTGGAGGCGAGCGCTCCCGCCAGGAGTGGCTCACCACTTCCGTTGCTGTGAACGCGCTGCCTCTTCTGTGAAATCCGTGCACACCTCGAAAATGAATAATTAAGCCTACCAAGGAGGAACCACTCCTGTGTCACATGAGTAGAATGGGGGCGTGCGTGTGAGTTAGAAATCACACAGACACACTCGGCTCTTCACGTTCCGTGCATGGGCCCCCCAAGGCCTTTATAGAACACCGCCACCCCGCGGTGAATTGGAAGGGCGATTGTGCTTCTTCGGCGCGTCTTTGATGACGTAGTTGCTCATGAAGTCGCGTTTATTTCGCTGGTATGAACCCACCAACCGCGAGCATGCGCTCCTGTAGCTCGACTGCGTTGCGCACATGGTTGTAGATGCCATGGGCGTGCAGCCCCTCGCGGGTGGTGAGCATCTTCTCGTGCGCGACCTGGAGCTCGCAGATGTGCATGTGCGGCGCGTCCTTGACGACGTAGTTGATCATGCAGTCGCGCCAACCTCCATCAGATTTATTGTTGTCGTCGTAGCGGTCCTTGATGCGCACAATCTGGATCTGAGGCCATGTACACATCTCTCGGACCACGCGCGCGACTTCCTCAATGCTGTCTGCGCGGTACATGTCGCGCACGACGTCGCAGCAGCGATCGACCGATCCCTCGTCGTCCGTGCGCAACATGGCTTTCTCCGTCAGCCTAGTGTGCCGCTTCAGCTTGTGCAACGGCTTGATGCCCCCGCTGCGAAATTTATCGGCGAGGAGCAGCGTCACCTGCATGCGCACGACGGCCGCCTGGCAAAAGAGCTCTACCTGGTCCTTCGTCTTCTGGCAAAAGGTCGGCTTGTTGCCGTTGAGGACGTCGCGGCGGACGGTGAAGTAGCAGCGGTGAGGGTCCAGGTCGCGAACGGCCTGTGCAAACTCGCTCAAGTCCAGCTTGCCGTCGGGCTTGTCGTCGTACAAGCTCATGATGCGGCCAGCCTCGGCAGTGCTTAAGTTGAGGCCGTGGTGCTCCAGCGCCTTGCGCAGCTCCTGGACTTCGAGGTACCCGTTGTTATTTGCGTCGAAGTGGTCGAAGGTCTGTTTCACCTTGAGGGCCTCTTCGGCGGCGCTCGGGGCGGCGCTCAGGGTGGCTGGGAGCTCGTGTGGGGAAACACTGGCTGGTAGCTGCGCGGTCTCTTGCCTGCCGATCTGACTGCGGCACACTTCGTCGGAGCGTGCATTCTGCTCCTTGGCCAGCCTCGAGATCTCGGCGAGGTGAGCCCCGCTCGGGTCCTGGGCCTTGATCTGGGCGAACGCCGCATTGTAGGATTCCTCGTAGAGCTTACTCGTCTTTTTGAGCTCGTCGAGCACGCCTTCGAACTCGAGCGCTTCGTCGGGCTGCCCAAGCTTGTGGCACCGCGAGTGGATCACGAGCTGGTAGCGCTCGCGCACCCGGGCGACGATGGCGTTCATCATCTTACGCTCGTCCATCATGCTCGGGTTGGAGGTGAGGATCTCCTCGAGCTTTTGAAGCTGCTCCAGCTGCGTCTCGAAGTCGCCCTCGTCATAGAGCGCTTTGGCCGTTGACGATGCGTGCCCATCGGCGTCGGGGGGAGCATCGACAGCGACGCCAGACACGCCGGACATGACGGCAGCGCCGGCCGCGCCGGCCGCGCTGGCCGCCTGGCGCGCAGCCTCGGCCGCACGGAGCTCCTCGATCTGCGCGGGCGACGACTCGATCACCTCGTGCAGGAGCGGCGTGAAGCTTTGGAGCTTGGGGCTCATCTTTTCCACCTCCAGCTTTTGGAGCAGTTTTTGGAGCTTGCGCAGGTTGGACTGCGCCACGTCAATCGTGTCCCTGATGAGCAGCGGGTGGTCGGCGCAGAGCTTTTCGGCGTTGATGATGGCGCGCGTAAGCTCGTCAGATAGCCGCGTGAGATCGGCCTCGCGCCTCGAAAGAAGCGCATTCTCCCTCCTCTCCGCGTCGCTGTCCAACTTCGTCTTGAGCGCGTCCATGGCTACGGTCGCTTCGACCTTGAGCTGCGCCGCCGCCTCTTCGTTCGCTCGCTTGAGCTTCTCGACAGCCTCAAAGCGCTCGGCCTCCATCTTCTCCTCGATCTCCAGCAGTTGGTCGCGCGTGAGGGGCACCTCCTCGAGCTCAATGAGCATGACGTGATGTCCGTGCAGGTGCTCTCTGAGCTCTTGCTGCAGCTTCGGCAAGCTCTGCTTGAGCGCAGGCAGCGGCACGGCCTCCACCACCGAGTCGCAGCTCAGCAGAAAGCTCGACTGCCCGTGCTCGACGCGCATGCCGCGGCGCAGGTTAGCGCTCGTCGCCGGGTACCAGTTGAGCACGCGGAACCGCGCCTCCGGGTTGAAGAGGTGCTCCTTCTCGTGTGGCGCGTACGAGCACCAGTCGATAGGCGTCGCCGTTTTTGCGTAGATTTTGAACACCACGCCCTCTGGCTTGTCCATCTGATTGCCTGTGTACATAAAGCGTGACGCCACGCGCAGGTCGCTCGTCGACGACGAGAAGGAAGAGAAGGTAACCACATTGCCCGGCGCGTACGCCTGCAGGTCGATGAAGTTGTCTCGGAACAGCTTGTTGACCCCCCGGAAGTAAATTCCCGGCTTTGGACGCAAGTGCGTGTGCGCCGTAGCAATGTACCACACCACGGGCCGCCACAGCCGCTGCGCGAGTGCGCTCTCGGCCTCCGCCTTCTTGTCACCCTTCTTCGGCGTGCGGAAGGCCTTATTGATGTAGGCGTACAGCTCGGGGCGCGAGTAGAGCTGGAGCGCGAAGACGTCCACCGGCGTGGCGCCCAGCGGCTGTGTGTTGGATGCGATGATGTCGAGGGTGCCCGCCTTGCACGAGTTGATGAAGCCGACCATGTCACCCTTGAAGACGCCATCGCATGGGTAGCGGCCCTGGAATTCGGACTCGTCGGCCAGCCAGAGCAGGTACTCCTCGAGCGACATACGTGGCTTGTCGCTCGGGTCAAAGGCGCGCCGCTCAAGCAAGTCGGAGATGCCACGCACGCTCTGCTGATGCGAGCGCTCGTCGAGCTGTGTCTGCTGCACGAGCTGCGCCTTGCCCTTGCCCTTGCGTCGCTTTAGCGTTGCAGCGCCTACCGCAGCGCCCACCGCAGCGCCCGCCGAGGACGCGCGGCCGCTGTAGCTCGGCATCGTCACTTTGAGCAGCTGCTGCACGGCCGGATCGGCCGCGTTCTCCGCCGCGTGCCGCAGCTTCTCGAAGGCCTCCTTGTCCGTTCCGTCGAGAACAAGGGCGGAGGGGCCCCTTTTCTCGCGCAGCACATCAAGAAAGTCCTTTCGTCCAGTTAGATGCTTAGACCAATGCGCCCAGAGCACGCACGAGAGGTTGTGACGGTCGCGCACCGTGTGCTTCGCGCCCAGATCGAGCAGTTTGCGGGCCGCCTCCGCATCGTTGAGCAGCGCGGCGTAGCTGAGGGCCGTCCAGCCCAACGCGTCTGCGGCATCGGGCTTCGTCGGCTTGTCCTCGAGCAGACCCAGCAGGTAGTCACGCACGTCGAGATAGTCGTAGATACTCGACGAGAGCGGCTCATCGCGCGCGGCGTCCTGGCGCTTGTCGCGCGGCAGCAAGCTGGATCCGCGCAGCGAGAGCGGCAGCCGTTCGATGGCGCGGTCGAATTCCGTCCGATGTGAATGTGAACGGTCGAATTCCGTCGAATTGACGTCCTTAAGGTGCAGGTGCAGCACGTCGATGACAGTCGCATGCTCATGCAGCAACGCGAGCTCGAGCGGCGTCTTCTCTTTGGAGGTACCAGGGGCCGCGTGGCCGATGCATGGGTCCGCCTTCGCACGGAGCAGAGTCTTCACGATGTGCGACTGCCCAGAGGCCGCGGCGTAGTGCAGGGCCGAGCCGAAAAACGAGCCGTACTTCAGCAGCGTCGTGACGATCGTGTCGTCGCCCATGGCCGCGGCCACTTCGATCGGGAGCGTGCAGTCCTTAGAGAGCGCGTGCAGGTTGGCCCCATGCCTGATCAAAAACTCGACGAGCTCAGAGTTGCCCTGCGCGCACGCAAGGTAGAGCATGGAGTAACCAAAGGGCGCGGCCTCGAGGGGCAGCCCGAGAGCTAGCAGCCTCTTGAGTGACGACGGGCCCTCTTCGATCAGCTTCTTTCTTGTCTTCTCGTCGGAATGGCCGACAACGATGCGACGCACGGTGGGCCACGTGTGAACGACCTCGGTCAAGTTCATGCTGCCCACATCTTTCATCGGCGTGGCTCCACGGACGATGCACGGCTCGAGGAGTAACATCCGCGACAGGAAGAGCCCCGGCTGCGTGGCAAACGTCTCACGCAGCGCTGTGCACATCTTCCGGAGTTTGTCGTTGATGCCACTTTGCTCTGCCCACTTGACGTGCGCAGCCTCACGGTCAGGGCGGAAGACGACCCGATCAGCAATGTCCTCAAAGCTCGTGCGCTCGTCGGCATCCTTTTGCTGCTTGAGTTTCTCGTCACGCAGTTTTTTCTTCGCGGCCTGCCATTCCTTCCTCTTCTTTGCGATCTCCTCGGGTGTGCGATCGGTCTTCCACTTTTCCTCCAACGTGGTCCACTCGGCCTCCTCCTCTGCCTTATCCGCCTCCGCCTGCTCCGACTCCTGCAAGGCACTCTTCTGCGACGCGAAGTTGTTCGTGTCTGACAGCCACATCTGGGCGTCGCGCAGTGGCAGGGCGCGCTCGCGCTGGCTGAAGTCTACCAGTGCGGCGCGTAGCCCGGCAAAGCGGCCGTCCATGTCCATTTTACGCCAGTAGGCGGCAAAGCAGCCGCTCAGATGCGACTCGAGGTTGGCCATGACGGCATCTGCGCCCATGCTGAGCCGAGCGGCCACACTTGTGAGGAACTCGAGATAGCATCTCGTGGTGGCCGATCCGAAAGCCTCGATCTCCTGCTTCTTGTCTTTCGGGGCGTCGGCACTCTGCTGCGACCAGGAGAGACGCGCACCACCATCGACCACTCCGCTCTCGAGCTTGAGCACGACGATCCGCTGCAGCAGCCCCTTCACCAGAGAGTAGTCCTCATCTGGGCCCACGGCCGCACTGCTGGCGGCGCAGCCCTTGAGGAAGAGCACGCATGAGGGCACGGCCCGCACAGCGAGCATCTGCTTGTCGCTCTCGCTCAGGCCCTGCTCCTCCTGCAGGTCGTTCTCATCGAGGTCGAAGACGCTCACGTGCAGCGGCATGCCTTCGAAGAGCTTGCCGAGCTGCGCCCACTCGGCGAGCACCTCTTTGGCCGCGTACCGCCCCTTCGAGTAGAAGAGCACAAAGTTGGCGCCCGTCTTGGCGCAGTGCTTCAAGACCTCCTCCTTAAAGGTGCTCGCGACCACCGTCCGCACTCCGGCCACGTCGCCGTTCTTGAGCAACGGGTCGACCGGCTTCGTCGCCGACTTGGGCTTGTTGTGGGCGCACTGCCAGCACTTTGTGCGGTCGGCGCCGAGCATCCGATGGCACATTCGGCACGGCCACGCGCCACGCTCCTCGTGCTGCTTGCGCACCTGCTCCGCTGTCATCGCCTCCTGGGAGATCGACATCTCGCGCAGCGCGACTTTCACCCCTGCCACGTCCGACTCCTGGAACATCTTGAAGCCCGCGTGCGGCCAGAGCGCAAACGGGCCGTTGACGAGCAGGTTGCCTTTGGCGTCGAGCTGCGGCAAGCAAATCTTCTTGGCGTCCTGTACCTCGTACATCTGCTCGCCGTTGAGGTACACGGCTAGTGTGCCCATCACACAGTCCACAACGATGGTCACCTGCTCCCAGCAGTCCGACTTGAGCACAAGGCTGCTCGAGGTCCACTGGCGCAAGCTGCTCTCGATCTGCATCGTGTCGCACACCTTCATGTTCGTCTCGAGCTGCAGCGTCGCCAGCTCGTCGCCGTCATCCTCGGGCGGCATGATCTCGACCAGGTGCAGCGGGATCGAAGGCTTCCCGGTCACCTTCATGTGCAGATAGATCGAGTACCTCGGCAGGCATTGAGGGCGAGGCTCGTCCTCGTCGCGCTCGTCGGCCGCACCAGAGCCGTCGGCCGCGCCCTTCGTCATCAACGGCGTGGGCTCTGCCGATGCGCCAGTTGGCTGTGTGGACTCTGCCGGCGTGGACTCTGCCGGCGTGGGCTCTGCCGATACGTCCTTGCCGTCCGCCAGCTGGCTGGACGTGCGGTCGACGCGTATCGGGCGCACGTAGAAATAGGCAAGCTCGTGCAGCGCAAAGTACTGCTTGCCCTCGTACTGCTTGTCCACCTCGGGCATGAAATCTGGCAGTCCATGGAACTCGATGTTCTTGGGCAGGTTGAGGCGCGAGAAGGAGTACACGATCTCACCGCGTTTCATCGCCGGATTGGGGCCGAGGTTTTGCTCCTCCTCTTGCTCGTAGATGAGGAGCAGCTTGCGCTGCTGCGTAGAGATGCGCTCGTTGCGCTGCTTGAGCTCTTTGGCCTTGCGATCGCGCAGCTCCTTGACTACGCGCACGAGCTTGTCACGCCGCCCCTGGACGGTAGCCGCCAAGTCGAGCTCCGCGCGCTGGCGCAGCTCGCAAAGCGTTGAGAAGAGCACCTTTGGCCTCCAATTGGCTTGCTTCTCCATGTCCGTCTCGGCATCTGGGCCGCTGGCCGGCGTAGCTGCGCTCGCACCCGTCTCGAGAAACTCGGTAAACTTGCGCAACGAGATCTCCAAGCTGTCCGAGTCGATCGCCGAGAGCCACATCAAGCAGTCCGCGTCGGTGTTCGATAGCTCGAGTACCGCCAGGCCGATCGCAAGCTCGTTGAGCTGGAGCAGCGAGTCCTGGTTGATGTCCATCCAGCCGAAGATGCTCTTGGCGACCATGGACTCGCAGCGTAGGCCCATCTGCAGAAAGGTGCGCAGCGCGGTGCGCTGCAGGAGCGCGAGTTCGGATGGGCTTTGCAGGACCGTCCAGAGAGGTGTGTGCTCAAGCAGCGGGTTCTCTCGGCGGCGGCCGAGCAGCATCTGCCGGCGGAAGTGCTCGCGTGTATTGAGGTCCGTCTGGTTGAAGACGCGCAGCAGCTCCAGCGTGGCCGGCTCCGAGAAGTGCGTCTGCTGGTCGATGAAGCGAAGCACCTCGCAGGCGCGGCGGAGCTGGCGGTCGGCGTAGTCGGGGAACTTGTGCGAGGCATCGAGCAGCCGAAAGCCCGACGAAGAGACCAGACGCAACCCGACGACGGTGTCCTGGCCGCCGTCGAGCAGCATCGAGGGCTCGGACGAGCGCCGGCGCGAGCGCGCGTGGATCGTCGCGCGCAGTACCTCCGCCTCACGGAGGGTGATGGCAACGAAGTGCCGCCCCTTGAGCTCCGTCCCGAGCGCGACGCTCTCGAGAATCCTCTGGAGCTGCTCCTTGGAGGTGAGTGCGTGCGTGCTTCCCTGGTTGCCCACGAGCTCCTTCATCATACTGTCAACGTCCTTCTCATCGGTGTGCTCGCCGTACAGGACCCGGCCGAGAATCTGCTGCAGCCCATACTTGGTGAGTTTGTTGCCGCAGGCGAACAGGTCCCAGAGCACCTCGCTGATCTGGCGCGAATCGACCTTCGCGTCCAGCGCCGGCACGCCTGACGCACCGGCGCCACCCCCGCGCTCCTGTGCGAGCGCAGGGGGGGTATCCCCTCGAGTGGATCCCCCGCGCTCCTGTGCGAGCGCGCGCAGGGAGGGGATCCACTCGAGCAGCACGACCACGTTCTTGACGCGCCGCGGGCCCTTCCACTCGGGGTTGTAAAAGTTGCGACTGATCAATAAGTCATCGGGGAGCGCGGCGATGCGCTCGCCGTGGTGGATGCCAAACTGGTTAGCGTGGTAGAAGCAGCCGGCCGGCAGCGTGTCGCCCTCCGTCGGCGTCGGCTCCCTGGCCGCATCGGTGCGTGCGTCGAAGATGCATTTCTTCGGTTCAGCGAGCCACGGAATCTTCCACGGCACTGCCTCCTCGTTAGTGCGTGCGAACGCGAGGTCGGAGAGGATGACAGGCTGGTCGTCGTCACGAGGGACTGTCTCTTGCTCCTTCTCCTCCTCCTGCTCCTGCTCCTGCTCCTGCGACAACCCAGAGTCATCCGCCGTGAACGTCATCTGTTCGACCTTGGCGAAAATACGTTTGACGGCGTCTTGCGAGAGCTGATCGCAGATCTGCCCCTTGTTCTTTTGGTACATGTCCTTGAGATTGTCCATGAAGCCCTGGACGGGCTTGTAGTCATCCGGGATCGTGAGCGAAAGGTCCTCAATGAAGCTTTTGAGACTCTCGTTGATCTCTTTGAGACTCGCCTGCTCCATGCCGTGCGCCAGGGAGCCGTCCAGGCAGCCCTTGAGCGCATGCCGGCGGTAGACCGCCGTCAGGTCCTGCTGCACGAGGAAGTTGAACTGCTTGCACTCCGAATCGATCTGGTTGAGCACGAGCCAGCACGTGACCGCTTCAAGGCCCTCCCGCTGCTTCTTCTCCTCGTCGTCCTTAGGCGCCTTGCCAAAAGCCCTCGGGCGCTGATCGATCGACTCGAGCTCACGAAGCATGAGTTCCTTGACTTCGGGCACGAGGAAGATATTGATGTGCTGGCCCGTGGCGATCCCGCGCATCCGGTAGGCGCCCTGCGCGTAGTCGCGGAAGGTCATGTCCTTGCCGATAGTGAGCACAGCCACGGCGTTGGGCACGTGTTTGATGTCGGTGCCGGTTGTGTGCACCTGGTCGTAGAAGCAGAAGCGCCTCTCGAGCGGGATCAGCGAGTCCTCGAGTTGGATTGAGCGCTTGCTGCGCGCTTCGTAGATCATCTTCTTGTCATTGTCTCCCAGGTAGACCACACCGTCGAGGCGCTTCTGGAGGCCATTCTCCATCAGGAACTTGGCCACCTCAGCGTTGCTCATCCCGGTGATCAACGCTCCCGTGTCAATGAGTGCGTTCATCGGCTGCTCGAAGCACGCGTCGTCCTTGGCAATCATGGTGAGCAGCTGCTCGGAAGTCCAGTCCTTGTCGGGGTGGTCGACCATCTTCATGAGCGTCGTCGACGTCAGCGTGTGCACGATCTCACCCTCGGCACCCTCGGCGAACTGGCACTTGCCCAGGCCCATGGGCAAGAGGTCCGAGGGCGTGCCGGTGAACCCGATGCGCTTCGCGAACATAAACTTGCTGCCGAGGGCCACGCCCGAGGCTGAGATCTTCTGCTCCTGGAACATGAGCAGCTTCGGGAACGTGATCGTGCGCAGGTAGTATTTTTGGACTGATGGCGATCTCCCGAGCAGCTCGAGCAGCTCGCTCGACGACTTTGCCTCGGCCTGGAAGAGGGGTTGCACGCGTGGCCTCTTTTGGGTCGCCTTGACCGTCCTGACCGCTTCCGATGCCATGGTGGCCTTAATCATGCGAAGGCTCAGATAGCCACGCGGCGAGAGCCGGCAAAGCTTCGTGCCCTCGCCGAGCTTCATCAGCGGCTGCGCCCCCCACGCCCATGGCTTGGAGTGGGGGTGGCCGAGGAGCGCTGTCGCGATCCCTTTGATCTCCAGATTGGTAAGCGCGTGGCGGTGGAGCAGCCAGTGATACACGGTGCCCGTGAAGCTTGGTTCAGAGATGGGCCCGATGACAGAGCCGGCCTCGTGCAAGTGGGCCTTGGCTTGCCCGAGCTCGGTCAGAGCCGTGGTCAACGCCTCTCGTGAGGCCGCAGCAAGTTTCGCCGCACGACGGAGTGTCTGCAGAGTGAATACGGGGACACTGCGGATGTTCTTATAGACCTGCGCCGTGCAGCGCGCGTTGATCAGCGCCTTTGTCGCGGCCGCCGTCTTCACACGCACCTCATTGAGCGCCACCATCCGCTGAAAGAGGGCTTCCGAGCTGTCCGAGAGGCCGCCGTGCAGATCGAGAGCCTCTTTGAAGCGCTGCTCGCCGTCGATGAAGTACGAGACGCTGTACGAGCCCGGAGCCAGAAAGGCGACCTTGAGCGTATGCACCTGCAGCTCGCCGTGGCTGACCATCTCGCCCGTGTTCAAGTGACGAATCTTCTCAGAGAGAACCCCGGGGAAGAAAGGCGCCGAGGCGAGCACGTACGGCGCCGTCTTGGAGCACACGCAGCTGAGCACGACCGTGCACGTGAACTCGCTTTCCAGCGCCGCATGCATCACGTGGCTCTCGGGCATGATCATGATCGGCTGCACGCGCGCGGACGGCATTCGGATGTCGTCGGGCAGGGGCTCTATGGCCGCCGTTTCGTTCGACAGGCTCGGAGCGACGGCGGGCCCGAACGCGGCCTCGTCCTCGCTCTTCTCTCGGGCAACCGCTGACGGTTTCGCGTTTAGCTCTTGCTCGGTGAGCACTTCATGCAGCGCAGCATGCGTGACTGAGCGCGTCTCGACAAGAAGGATGGAGCGAAGGAGCTGGAGCTGCATGATCTCGCCTTGGAGCTGCGCGCCGACGCGCGTCTTGTCTCCTGGCCGCGGCGCGCCGTACTCGTCGGGGGCGAGCATCAGGTTCTTGCTCATCTGCAGCACCCCGTCGTCCGAGAGCGCCACGTTGTGTACCATGACCAGGTAGATGTAGCCATCGAGCGACCACGTGCGCTTGCCGTCGGATGAGGCGCCGATGACCATGGGCGAGCCGGCCGAGAAGAGCGGCACGTCGGCCGGGATCAGCTTGTCGCCCAGGAGTGCACCGTTGACAAAGTACCTGATGGTCGTCGGCTTCGCGGGGCTGCCATCGAAAACAAACTGGTGCAGGACGGCCTCGGTGGAGCGCTTCACCGCCGCCTGATAGGGCATCCGCTCCTCCCATCGCCCAGACTTGACCGAAGATGATGGAGCCGAGAAGACGAGCGATTCGATCGACGCGGCGGCGCCAATCTGGAGGGCGCTGTCACCCAGACTGATGGGCAGGCGCGAAAGGCAATCAGCCTGGGCGCCGACCTTCCTGCTGTCGTCTGCAACGTGTTGCGCGACCACCGTGAGTGTGAAGCGACGGTTGTCAAAGTCGGTCCACTTGCCAAACTGGGCGATGGAGCCCTTGCGAAGAATTCGTTGCACCCCCTCCGAGTTCGCGGTGAGCTCACGAGGAAGAATGAGCGGCGCCCCAGGCACGCAGTGGTATGAGCCACCCTCCGCCGTCATGAGCGGGATGCTCGGGATTGCGACCCGAAAGTCTCCCTTGCCTGGGCGGCTCGGCTCGCCAGTGTGGCCCTCGGGAAGCTTCAAATACTCAGCCTCGCAGAGAGAGCCCCACTCGGAGTCCACGGCGTGCAGCGCCTGATCCACATCTACAAGTAGACCGCCGGTGCGCAGCTTGCGTACAAGCTCATACCGCCGGCCGACTATGGGCGACATGCCCGAGTATTTGCACTTGTGGCTGAGGTGCACCTCGAGTTTGCCTCGTGCCACGTCAGTGCCCACGTCGATGTCTAGCCAGTGCCCGCTCAGGTCGCGCCACACGGCGTTGCCGTACGTGCCCGATGACGAGGCCACGCTCCGGCTGTCCAGATAGAGCACACAAGTGTGGGGCTGCAGCGCGTGTGGAGAGCGCATTAGGGAGGGCGGCGGCGCGCCGCAGATTTCGCCGCCCGCCTCCTTGACCCACTCCGAGTACATGACGGCCGAAGGACGGTGCTGCGGCTGACCCGACTCGACGATGAACTTCTTTTGCAGCTCCTTGATGACCTCGTCGATGTCGTCCTTGCGAAGACCTTGGAGATGAAACGCCAAGATAGTCAGGCCGATCATGACGTCGGGCTGTGCAAACTCGGACGCAGGGCTGGGCACGTCCTTGCCAACGAAGGGGATGGCCAGCTTGAGCCGCGATTTGGAGACGAGAGGGTCTTTTCTGACGACGGCCTCGACTTCCTGCTGCGTCATCAGGCCGAACGTCACGCGAAGGACCTTGCGCATGCAAAACGGCAGGAAGATGTGCAGCCAGTCGCGCGCGAGGTTGAGGATCTGCCACTCCTGACCAGGCTTCAGATTGAGAGGCTTCGCGTCCTTGTCAGTGAGATACTGTCGGATCTCGTCGTACGAAACGTTGGTCGCCACGCCCACCTGCTCGTTCTGCATGTACAACATCATCCAATCCGCGAAGACGGGGAGCATACGCTTTCGGTAGAACGCGGCATTGAGCAAGACCGTATGCGGCCGCCGCTGGAGCGCATCGCAGGCGTAGCCCTCGGTGACGACCAGGTTCAGCTCGCGCAGGAGCTCGTACGACTTCGAATTGTGGCGGAGGGCAGGCGGCGGCACCTGGTCCTCGGCGCAGAAGAGCGCGTCCCACAGATGCATGGGCAGCTCCCAGCGCCGCCCGTGCGACTCCTGCGCAAAGTTGAGCGGGCTGCGTACGCCGATGGGAAAGTTGAGCTCCGACTTCATCGGATGGCACACCCAATCGAGCTCGTCCATGATGAGAATCGACCCCTCCATCAGCCTCAGCAGCTGCCCCCACGTGCGCGTGTGGTCGATGAGCAAGTTGCGCGCTCGCGTAGAGAGCACCTTCGCGCCATACTTGGCCTGCCGCTCCTTTTGCTCCCGCCGCGTCTTTGTGCGCAGATCGCCGTCGTCCCGCAGCTGGATCAGATTCTCGAGAAACTTGAGCAGCACCGACTTGACGGACGACGGCGCCGTGATGACGACACCGTGGTACTTGCGCGCGTTGTGCATCATCTGGAGGTAGCGCGGCTCGGCCATCGCCGCACGGCTGCACGTGAGCGTATACACGCGCTTTAGGATGACGGTGGAGAATGTGGAGCGCACGATTTCGCGACCGGCCGGCAGCAGCGAGTCTGGGAGAAGCACCATGGGGAGCGTCTCGCCGTCGGCGAGCAGCAGGCAGAGCAGCGGCGTGATGACGGCGGTCTTGCCCTGGCCCATGAGCATCTGTTGGGCGAGCGGCTTGATGTTGGTCATCCCCTCCTCGATCAGCTTGAGATTGGCGTCCTTCAACCCCTCGAGGTACTCGCCGACGATCTTGACCTGCGCCTCCCGCAGCATGAGCGACCGGACAAACTCAAACACGAGGTAGCGCGGGTCATACCAATGTGTGTCGGTCACGTCGGTCACGTAGTAGCGCCTCGCGTGCAGCGAGCCGCCGATCTGATCGGCCAGGTTGACGATGCCCTTGCTAGCCACGTGGATGTCTACAATGGCCTGCTTCTGCACCTTCACGGCCTCCTTGGCGGCCTCCTTGAGGTGCTTCTGCAGCCGCGTGAGCTGGCCTGAAAGCTTCGCCGCGTCGAGCATCAGAAGGTTGACGTGCGAGATGAACGACGCGTGGAAGAGCGTCATGGCGATCAGCTGCATCAGCTCCTCCTGCTGGTTCTGAGGCATGAAGGGATTGATCTTCTGCCACACGTTGAGCGAGTCGTTGCTGAGCAGGGACACCGTCATGAACGAGAAGTCCATTTTGGCCTCGTGCGAGGCCTCGCGCCTCAGCGCGTAGCAGTAGCGACTCGTGAGCTCCTCATTCCACTCCTCGGCGGTCTTCTCGCGCGGCGGCGGTGAGTTGGGCTTGGGCAGGTCGACGTGGTTGCTCAGCTTCTCCAAGATGCTCACGGCCGAGTCAACCTTTTTGAGTTCGGCCGCTCGCTCCTCGCGGAGGCTAGCCTGCAGCTCTGTCAGCCTTTCCCCTGCCAGTTCCAGCTTCTTGATCGCATCCTGGAACTCGGTCGATGTCGAGGTCGTCCTGAGGCTCAGAAGCTTGCGGGTAAGGTCCTCGTCGATGTGCATCAATCGGTTGACTTTTGCATTGCCACTCTTGTCCGAGTAGTCCGACATGGACTTCTCCATGCGCGTGATGACGTCCTTTGCGAGCGGGTGCGACATACGCCCATGGAACCGCGGCCGGTAATAGCGGCCACCTGCCCGAACGTAGTGGTTGGCTTTCAGCCCATCTTTGGTAGGCACAAGCTCGCCAAAGCTTTCGACTTCCTTCTCGTCGAATCGTATGACGACAGGCTCGTCAGTGCTCGATGTTGCGTCGCGCCGCTCCGTCGTCTGCTCGCGCGCCTTCTGCTCGAGCGCCGCCACGAGCTTGTCGTTCGTGATCTCCTCGCCTTTGGGTGTGGTGCCGTCTGTGAGCACAGCCTGCCAGGAATGGCCGGCGGGCTGAAAGTAGAAGCCAAACGCCTTGCGCGTGTCCTTAGTGAGATTCTCGACCACGGTGAAGGGTGATCCTTTGCTAATGCCGCGCTCCAGCAAGCTCTCGAGCGGCCACGCGGAGTACTGGAGCGGCAGCTGGTCGTTGCTTGGCATCTCGCAGCCCTTGGCCAGGCACGTGCGCAGCAGATCGGTGTTTGGCGGCCTCAATTCACGGCTCGCGCACGACAAGTCGATAATGTTGAGCCCGGTGTCGCAGCGCTTGAAGAGGCCATAGGTGACAAACCGGCTGTCCCTCGCCTCGAACTTGGGCGCATGGATCTCGGCGGCGTCGATCTCGCTAAAGTGGAAGCCGTCGTCGGCCTCCTTGCGCGCCACCAGCCAGGCGATGAGCTCGTCGAGCAGCCTACCCAGCGGTGGATGGTCTACATCGATCGACTCGCCTTCGGAGGCATTACGCGCTCGCCATGTGACGTCGTCAAACTTGGCGGTATCGAGCACGGGCACCGGGTGGTCCCTTTTCCTGTCACGGAGGATCGCCTTGTTCTCCCCCTTCGCGAGCAGGGCTACAAGAGGCGCCAGCGGCGGCGGCGGCTTGCGTCCTGACGAAATGCTCTTGCTCTTCTCGCTCGGCGGGGCAGCGAAGGTGTAGAAGCCGGCAAGGATGGACGCAAATGTGTGCTGGTCGAAGTCGGAGTCGTCGATCATGTGCACGCCCACGTTGAGCTGCTCGGTGAAGAGCATGTAGAGGAAGAGGAAGCCCTTGTTCTGGTTGTTGCCGTCGAGAGACTCGGGGAGGCTGCGCGTCTCATAGACGACGCAGCAGAGCTGCCGACAGAGATTTGTGATGGCCGATCCGTCGAGGTCTTTTTGATAATTGTAGTAGATTTGGACCTCGTCCCACACATCTGTCTTGCAGTTCAGCACGTCTCGAAGGCCCTTGATGGTGTACATCTGGCCGCCCTTGAATTCGATGGATGGTAGCGCAAAGAACCTATCGTCCTTCCCCTCGTCTTCGTCGTCGCCCGCGCCCAAGTGCGCCAGCGAGGGTGCCGTCGCCTCCGCCTTGGGGTGATGGGCCAGGAGCTGCTTGTATCGATTGTCCACCTGGACCTTCGTGGCTTTGTCCTGTTGGTATTTGATGTTGTCGGCGATGATGTAACCAATCAGCTGCGCGATCTCAGACGAATGCAGCTTGATCCCCGCCTCGGAGCACGCCGACGCGACCATGCGATGCACGTCGTCGACGAGCGCTTGCTCCTGCGGCTTGAGCGTCTTCGGGTTGGTGCTCGTTGCCAGCATGATGAGCGAACGGTCCTGATTCTGCAAGGCGCGCACCGTCGCCTCCTTCTTGATGCAGTCGTCACGCGTGATCTGCAGCAGACGCAGCTCCTGCTCCTCGGTGAGGCGGCAGCGGACTGACACCTGGTGCAGCTGCACCACGTACAAGGCGGCGTACTTATCGAGCGGCACAGGCAGCATGATCGTGGCGTCGTCGATGGCGAGTGCAATCTTGCAGAGGCAAGCCGCAGCGTTGGCATTGTTCTTCATCCCCGATGTCTCGTGCAGCGTCAGCAAGTTGAAGATTTGTTGCTCGTCCGCGTTGAAGGCGTGGTCCGTGGCGATCGCATCGGCGAGCATGAAGCAATCCTCGTATGAGCGGCTCAGGAAGCGAATCACGCAGAGGTAGAGCGCCGATGTGAGCGTGGTCGCGATGAGGAACTGCTTCGACACGTGCAGCTCGTACGTGAAGTAGCGAACCGTAGCGTGGCTCTCCCAGTCCTCGTCCTCGTGGACTGGGTCGAGCCTCGCCGCATCCTGCCCGTCCATATCCTCGTCTGCGCACGAGAGTCAGTCGAGCGCAAGCGCAGCCGTTGATGTCGGGAGGCGTCGCGTCGGAAGGCGTCGCGCGCGCAGTCTCGTTGGCGCGCGCACGCGTCGGGACATGCTCGCGCGCGGGCGGGCGCTGGGGGCTCACCAATTGCAATCCGCACGTTGGGCACCAGGAGGAGCATCTGCTGCGTCTCGGAGAGCATGAGTAAACCGTGGGGTACGCCCTCAACCAGCCGGAGCACATCGTCGGGCCAGACGCCGTATTTAGGTGCGAAGATGTGTAAGTGCGGAAGCTCCACAGACGCAAGCGCCATGGCCCCGTCGATCTCCTTTGAGTTGAACGACAGCTGCAGCCGCGGCAGCTCGACGAGATCGATGCCATATGTCGTGAGCTGGTCGACGTTCTCGCCTAGTAAGTAACTCCACGCGAGAATGTGCGACAAGTTCTCGAGCCGCGTCAAGACGTTGGTCAGGATGTGCAGGGGCGTGTTGTGCTCGCTTTGCTGCTCGGAGAGCACGTTGAGCAGCACAGCGTTTCGGCTGCTCTGCGTCTTGTCTAGATAGAACCGTTGCACAAGGACTGCGTTCCGGCGCAAAGGAGAGCTCGGTGGACCATGCTTGTGATCATCCGGCCTCCCGAACGCGTAGAGCTCAGTGGGCTTGCCCATGACGAGGATGACATTAGCGTCGAGGTCGAGCTTGAGGTCCTCTTCGTACGACGCGTGTATCTCATGACGGATGGGGTAGCCACGTAGGACAATCTGCTCAGAGGCGACGGCGAGGTCGGCGAGGTCAGCCTCCTCGCGATAGAAGTCGTACTGCTCCAAGATCGTGTCGGGGACAAGACCGAAGAGGAACCTTTGGGGGATGTACCGTTCAAATGTGCTCGAGGTGACGCCGGGCAAGCCCAGCGTAGGCGCCTTGCGCACGACGACCACGGAACTCTTGCACATTGGGTCGGCATCAAGGCCACCGTCGACGCCCTGCGTCCGAGCGACCGCTCTGCGCCGATTGTACTTCTCGTGCACTTTGCCTGTCATCGCGGCCATCAATGGACCTGTTCCCCAGGTGTCGCTGGCCATCTCGCGAGACCCGACTTTGATATGTGGGAAATAGTGCAGAGAGAAACGGCGATGCGTCGTGTATACGAGCGTGCGGTAATAGTGCCGGCCGTGCGATGTGCGCTGGTAGATTTGCACCATATTGCGCCACTTGTAGCAATATGCCTCGTACAGGATGGCGCAGTAACGGTCCTTGTATGTCGAACGACGTGTCTTCTGGTCGTAACGCCTATTATTCGGGTCGACCTCCTCGCCGTTCTCCATGAGCTCTAGGGTGGTCGCCGACTGCAGTACCCCCTGCAGATGAACGACGTGCGCGTCGGGCTCCACCTCGTTGGGTAGGAAGAAGCAGAGCTTGCGCTGGCCGACCTTGCCTTCTTGTTCCTTCTCAAAGAGCGCTGGCGGCACGAGAGCCATCAAGTCGCTGATCCACATCTCGTGCTCCTGCAGGAAGTTGACGTCCTCACGCTTAGAGATCTCGAGGGGCCGGGCGTACTCGGATGAAGCTGACGAAACGCTGGCCATGTCGCGCACGAGGCTCGTCAGCCCCGTCAGCTGGACCTCCTCCTCGCTCTGCGTCTGCTCGCCGCCCTCGCCGCCAGAGATGCCGAGCACATGGCACTTGAAGATGCGCGCCTGCTTCTCCTTCTCGCGCGCGTTGAGGTGCGTGATCCGCTGCAACACGCTGTCGGGTGTCCACACCTCAACAAAGGCATCTTGACCGACCAGCCGGTAGCGCTTCATGTCCTTGCAGCTCTCGACGAGCGCCGCGTTGAGCTCTCCCTGCATCTTGAGTGGCAGCCGGAGTGCCTGTTTGACCTCCTCCGCCTCGTAGAGATCCGACTCGAGTGGCTTGATCACGGCGCCGGCCGCGGCCACCTGCAAAACCTGCAGGTTAAGCTCGGTGGAGTTTGACGCCCCTTCGCCGTGCGATTCGTTGGTCAACCCGTCGACGACCTTCTCCACGCCGACGTACCTACCCTTGTCGAGCGCGTCCTTACGTTGGCTCCACGAGTAAGACTTTTCATCTTCGGTCGCGTTATGGTACACACTGTTGAGCACCTTTTCGACCTCAACATCGGGCCGGCTGGGCATATTCAGCCATTCGACGATCATGGCACGGAGCCGCGCCATGATTCCAAAGAGGTACGGCAGATCGATCAACTGCTGCTGCGACTCCTTGTCCAGCTGGACTACCGACTCGTGCTTGGAGACGGTGTACATGAACGACGACAGTATGGAGGAGACGACCTCGGCATGCAGTTCGTGCGCCTGCATGTTTGAGCGCAGCGCCACCAGGTGACCGTGCACGATGACGTTGTTCAGCACGCGTTGGTTGCGACGGCTGTTGCGTTCATCCACCGAGATGACGATGGCCTTCTCGTGCTCCTCCTCCTCCTGCTTCTTCTGTCGGGCACCCATAGTTACGAGCCAGTCGTGGAAGACGAACGGGATCGTTTCGCGAAGCAGCGTGCGAAGCTCAATGAGGTCGGGCAGCATCTGATGCGACGAGCCCGGCTTGAGGAAGGGATCGTCGTGTAGGCTGAGCGCCATCTGGTTGTCGTCGAGCACCAGCAGCATCGAGGCTGCGTGCTCTATGCGGATCGCAATGCGAACCAGCGATAGCAGCACCGATGCCATGGTGTCATTCATGTTGTGCGTGTCTGCGCGGGCGGTGCGGGGAGCAACAAGAGCGAGCGTCGACGTCGCGCGAGGCAGCGTGCAGGGCAGAACGGACCTATGCCGTCATGGGGTCGCGCGCGGGGTCGCGCCGCGTGGCGTTCGCTTGCTCAGCCGCCGACGCACCGAAGGTGAGCACCAGCTTGAGCAGCTTCGTCATGGAGCTGAGCAGGCGAGGGCCCGACTGAGAGACCTCGTTGAGCAGCACGCCGTAGCGCGTGGCCGTCGCTGCGACTCCGTCCTTTGGCGGCAAGTCATGAAGCGCGTCGAGCTGAGCGCTCTCATGTGGGAGGTATGCGCCGGGCTCGAAGATGGCGGCCTCGACCAGACGGCGTAGCTTCGGGTCCTTGAGCGCGTTGATGTGATCCTCGCTCGTAAAGAACTCGATGACGAGCGGGATGCGCAAGTAAGGGACCGTGAGGTATTGGAGGAGAAGTTCGACACTCGAGGGCTGCAGGCCAGGAAACTCGGGCAGCCGGCGGATGTGCAGCACGTCGTTCTCGGGGTCGCCGCTGACCATGCGCGCCGTGTGGAAGGAAACTGCGGAGGCCGTCTCCATCGGCTTGAGGATCGGCTTGGAGTTCTCTGCCTCAGAGGCTGCTGAAAAGAAGAGGCAGTCTGTGGCAAGGACGGCGTAGCTCTGGTTCTTCACCATGAAACGCAGCGAGAATTGGTGCCGCTTGAGCGCTGCTTGAGCGCCGTCGCGGTTTCCAATCTGGAATGGATGGTCGAAGTCGGCGGTGAGTGTGAAGATCTTGAAGTAGGCCATGACATCGCGGAAGGCGATGTTCTCGGGGCCCATGTGCAACAGGTCTGAGTGCGGGTCGTGGATTAAGTAGGTCTCACGCGAGTAGCACAACTGGCCGAGCTTCTTGAAGAATCGCCACGTCGCGCACTCCTTGCCCGAGCCATGCAGCACGTTGAGACCGTCGCCCTCCTTGTTTTCGAGATCGAAGAGCTCGTTGCACGGCTGCACCTTGAGCCCGTAGAAGTAGTCTAGGATAGCTGTGCGTGCAAGGTAGTGGTGGTACATCCGGAAGCTCACGTTGGCCGTCCGCCTCTCAAACGAGCGGATGCCGATCGCGTAGCAGCTCGCGCCGCCAGAGCTGTACAGCTCCTCGCCCGGCAGCTTGCCGAATGCGCCGGTGAGCACCTTGGTCAGGGCCGCACTCTCTGGCTTCTGGCCATCGCGGCGACAGACGGCGTCCGTGATGGCGGCAATCGTGCCGCTGATGAGCAGAAGCTCGGCGTGCCATACGCCTAGAGCGATCACATTCGAGTTGTGCGCCAGGACCTCCATCAGCCTTTGGAGGGTCTGCGTGACGTACCCGAGCGAGTACTCCGGCAGCGCCTTGGCATCGGGGCCCGAGTACTCGACCTCGTTGCGCTTCCAGATGCAGTGGTCATTCGATTGAGGCATGGGGAGTACCTTGAGAAAGATGTTTGAGAGCAGTGCGCACACAAGCTGAGCGCTCCACTTGGCGTCGGTGAGGTTGCTGAGCTTGATGCAGACTTCGAGCGTGCGCTTGAGCACCTGCGCACAGAGGACCGGCGTGAGGTCGCCGACGGCGCAAACTTCGTACAGCTCCTTTTCGAAAAGGTGCATGCCGAGCAGGCCACTCATATCCTTGTCAAGCAGCGACTCGCCCGCAAGCTCCATCGAGTTTCGGCCGAGGAGGTGGAACGCATCCCAGTGCAGGTGCTGTTGGAGCAGCGGCTGGCGGACGGCTCGTGCCGGCTCATGAGGCGACCTCGTGAGGCGCAGCATCTCGGGCTTGGGGGGGCGAAGCTTGACCTTGACGTCGTCGAGCATCTGGCGCACACTCATAGTCTTCTCGAGGACCATGTGCAGCACGTGGCTGTCCAGCTTGCTCGTGGCCGACGCACTCATCTCCTCCTCCGCGACTAGGAACCAGCGGCGCCACGGCTGCGGCGCGAGATGCGAGCCGACCCTCTTGACTGCCACGGCGGCGTCTGCGGCCTCGGCGGCCTCGAGCGCAACCGCCTTGACGAGGTCTTCGAGCTGCGAGATGAGTTTTGGAGGGAGGACCGACTTGTGCTTCATGAAGAGTCGCATGTCGCCCTCTGACTTTAAGAGGAAGAAGACGCGGAAGAGGAAGAAGATCCAGTCGATCTCGAGGCGCGAGTGGCCCCGCAGGAGCAGCAACAGCACGAGCACGGCCACCCACGAGTAGAGGAGGTGCTCCGTCTCTGGCCGCAGCTCGCTCCAGTACGAGAACGGCGAGACGAGCGCCTCCTCGTGCTGGCGACGGTGGAGGTCGTCGAGAGGCATCTGAACAAGCCACGGTAGCATCTGCACGTACAACGGCCGCAGATGCCCCTTGAGTCGGTGCGTGTTCACGAAGAGCATCACCCACCAGATCTCGCTCAGCATGCGGCTCTCGGGGATGGCCTTGAACTCGACGTACGCGTTGAACAGAATGCCCTGGCCGGTCGGCATCCTCGAGTGGTGCTCGCGCTCTTGGCCCATGTTGACGACGGTGAGCCGGAACGCCCTCTGGAAGGCCGCGTTCCGCTGGAACACGAGCTTGCCGCTAACCAGCAGGAGAGAGAACTGTCGGTGACCATCGGTGCCCGACTTGCGCCAGACGGACTGCACCTCGGCCGTGCTGTACAGCCGCTCGCACTTCTTGTGGATGGCGGCGAGCACTTCCTCGAGTGGTCGGCCCTCGCCTTGAGAGGTTCCAGGGGCACGGGTCTCGTGAGAATGGTCGATCAACCCCTTGCCCACATCTTTGCGGATGTCCTCGTGTCCGGCACGCTTGCCGTGGGAGCCGTCCTTGGTCTCGTTTTGGTCGGCGTCGGCCTCCAGCTGCTCTGGCTCTACGAGCTCGGCCAAGAGATCCTTGATCAGCAAGCTCTCACTCCTCGTCATGCGGGCCATCTCAGCTGACGACTCGGTAGTGATGACGAGGAAGATAAGCCCAACATTATGCAAGGGGACGATGTGCACCGACGTTGGGTCGTACTCCGCTAGGCTCTTGACCACCTCGAGGTGACTCTTCGCCTTCTTCTGCTCTGCCTCCCAGTCGGAGGTCTGAGTCTTTTTCTCTGTATCACCCTTCTTGCCGTCGTCGTCCTCGACCTTGAGATCGCTGACCAGCTTGTGCTTCTCGAGGATCTGCCTCAGTGCCTCGCGCATTGATTTGAGGATCGCAAGAGATCCTTCGTCGTTGAGGCCGTGGGGCTTGAGCAGATCGGTCTTCATCATGTCGTCCGCAAAGCGCCGCCAGTCTGACGCGAGTTCGTTTATCGTCAGCCAGCCATACCCAGGGTCCTGCGAGAGCAGCGCGTTGACTAGCGGGTGGCTCCAGAGAACAGGCGGCTCCGATTCGAGGAGCAAGCTACGGACGCGCTTCAGCTCATGCCGGTCTATCAAGGTCGTCGGAAAGTAGAGGCCCTCGCGCAGTTCGCGGGCGCGCATGACGTTGCGCATCACCTCGAGCGGGAGGTCGTCGTTGACCATCAGTGAGTCACGGAGAATTCGCTCGTTGGTCCACGTGAAGCTCTCGTCGCTCCCGCCTGTAAAGACGATCATGCGAACGAGGAGGTCGTGCTGCAGCCGACACGCGGCGTTCGTGCTGGGGAACAGCTGGAACCTGCCGTAGATTGCCCGATACGTTTGAATTGCCTGGGATACCTCTTTGCCGTCGATGAAGAGCTTAATCTGGTCTTTGTAATAATCCTCGGTGATGACCAAGCGGTGCCACTGAGCCGAACGATAGGCGGCCTCCTTAAGGTGCTTCTGCTTTTCGACATCCATGAGCTCTGCGATCTTCTGCGTCTGCTCCTTGGTGAGCGCCTTGCCCTCCTCGACTTGCGCCTCTTTGTTGATCGCCTTCACATCGTCGGGTTCGGCCAGCGAATCTGCCTGCGCGCTCGGAGGCCTGTCACTCCCCAGGCCATCGAAGTGTCGAATATACGCAGGCAGAGTCTCGTCGTTGACGCCGATCAAGGCGATGCCGCCGCCTTCGCCCGTCGTCGTGTAGCGGCAGTCAATTTGGACGCTCCAGTGAGTCCAATAGCCATACTTGGGCTCCATGATGGGCGTCACGTCGAGGTAGCTCCCAGCGGGTACAACAAGATGGTGCCACTCGCCATTGGGCCCTTCTTCGATCTGTTGCTCCTTGGCCTCCTCGTACCTACCTCCGTCGCCCCCAGTCGGCTTCATGACCTTCACGGTCGCCTGTGCGTTCCCCATGCGAAAGTCTGCGACGCACAGAGGCGACTCGAGCGGGCACGGCGGTCAGCTCGTTACGACGCGCGCGAGTGCGCGCGCGGCGCCGAGCAGCATGGCGAGCACTGGAGGCAAAGGGAGTAGCCTGGGCAGCCGCCCGAGGAGACTCTCACCGATACTTTCGATCGTTGCCTGCTTCTTCTGCTTCAACTGGTTGTCCAAGTGGCCCTTGGGTGCCTTGGACTCGTCCTCGTCGTCCTCGACGCCGAGGACGCCAAGGAAGTCATCGAAGTCGAGGACGTCCTCGTAGACGGCCTCCTCGTCCTCGTCAACCTCATCCTCTCGAAGCTGCTCGACCTCGTCTTCCTCGGCACCCTGCGGGCGGGGGGCGTGGTCGAGGACAGTCTTTTCCGAGGCTCCCGTGCGCTTGAGCGACAGGGCCCAGCCGGTGACCCAATTCGCTTCAAAGGTGAGCCCATCCACCTTCCAGTCGCGAGCGATCATGCACTTGACGTTCTCGAGGCTGGGCGCGTTGCTAACGAGCTGGAGCAGCAATTGCAACCGGATCGCATTTGCGCCATCCTTGTACGAGGGTTTGCCCTCCATGAAGGTGGCTAGCTTCTGCTGCAACGTCGCCGCGTCCATGTACGCTGGCTTGTGATCGGCAGAGGGCTCGAAGGCCCCCGCCGCCCGCGCCGCGTCGTAAAAGTCACCGATGAGCACGAGACGCTTGGGCTTCTCATTCGTGGCAGTCTGCGCGACGAGAGCCGCCTTGACGCCATCCACATCGTCACATTGATCCCATGATGTTTGCACGAGCGTCCTCAAGGCAGTAGAGCCTTTGCTCTCATAGATCTCAACGCCCTTGAGCAGGCCGGCGTCGATGATGGCGGCTCCTTTGGCATGCATGCTTGAGAGATACACCGCATCACTGTCGCTAGCGAGCACACCGTCGCAATCAACCAAACCATTCTTCTTCATAGCGAACTGGACTGCCATCATCTGGAAGACCCCCCGCTGCTCGGCGGTCATCTCCTCCATGACCAGATTGCACTTCTTCATCTTCTTCATCTTGAGTGAAATGCACTTGTTCTTGAGTGAATCGCTGAGCCTCTTCATCATCTCATCGACCTCCGGCCGATCCTCCGGGGAGAGTCGGCCATACCAAGTGGTGGCGCGTATGCACCCATGCTCGAAGCTGTTGAGCGGCACATCGGGCTCCTTTGCGATCAGCTTGTCGAGCCCCTTCTCAAGCTGATTGCATACATAACGAAGCTGAGCCGCATTCTTGTCTAGCTGCTCATCTTCGCAGCTCACCTTTGCCGCCATCTCCTTGATGTTCTTGCTGATGTGCGCGAGCTCGATCAGCCGCACGTGGGGCCGTGTGAAAATGGCAAAGAGCCGAACCTGATTCTCCTGGACTTCGAGTGCGATGGCATTCAGAGGCTCCGCGGGGGTCTCAGTGGGAGCGACCTCCGGAGCCCTGTCTTGGAACTTGCTGCGTACCATGGCCTCGAGGTACCAGCCGGCGGTCCATGTCGTTCGGAAGTTGACCCCTTGGAGGTTCCAGTCGCGAGCAAAGAGGTACTCGACATGCTCCAAATCGGAGCCAAATATAGTGTCCAAGATGGTGATCAACCGCGCTACGTTGGCAATGTCCTTGGCATTGGCATCTGCATCGTCCCGCAGCGCGATGAGCTTTGCGTGACACTCGAGCGCGGGCGCGTACGAGTACGTGAGTTGCTTCTTGTCGACGAGCTTTGCCGCGACACCGGCGTAGTAGCCACCGGAGATGAGCACAACACGCACGGGCGGCCGTGCCTTGTCCGCTGCTGCCTTGCGAATGAGGGATGTGAGAGTGGTGCTGCTGATCGCGTCGGAGACGATCTGGCTCCATTTGGCGAGACCATGCATGCGATCCTCCTCGATGAGCTTCTCTCCCTCCTTGAGGGATGTCAGGAAACTGGACACACGCGTGAAACACAAATGCACGCGTGTCTGGTTGGTGGAACGAAGGATTGGAAGCGACTAGCTCGCCTTGCGTGTCTACACTCCGCGGCTTATGGGGCAGGGGCACGCCGTTGCAGAATGCGGCATGCATGCGCCATACCTGTTCTTCGCGTCGTAGGCGACTAGTTGCACCGAACCGCTGCCC
>Ga0209550_10000860_pt1 | contig 29080 bp, 17 predicted proteins | sample LauGreSuBDMM15SN_2_FD_187567 | JGI IMG/M metagenome (GOLD analysis project Ga0209550, IMG submission 187567) | Freshwater lake microbial communities from Lake Michigan, USA - Su13.BD.MM15.SN (SPAdes) (version 5) | ecosystem: Environmental > Aquatic > Freshwater > Lake | place: Lake Michigan... | reverse complement strand
GTGATAGCTGCGGTTAGGGTTGTTTTGCCGTGGTCAACGTGGCCGATTGTGCCGATGTTGACGTGAGGTTTGGTGCGTTGGAAGGTTTGTTTGGTCATATAAATTTTTTATGAAAATTTTACTATTTGGAGGAAAAGGAAAGGATAGAAAATATAGGGCTTGAAATAATATGCAATATCGAATTTCGATATTTATTCTAGATCTTGTAGGTGGTAATTTGGTTAATTCTAGATCTTATAATTCTAGATCTTGTGGGTGTTTAATGCGGTTAATTCTAGATCTTGTGGGCGGTTAAGTTCTTCTCGACCATGCTCTGCTCCTCAGACATGATGACCCTAAGTTAGAATTGCGCAGAACATTAACTGAATTCGTCGGGCCATCAAACTCGGCTCAGAGCATGGTCGAGAAGAACTTAACCTATTTCAAGTATTTCGAGAATTTCAATTATTTCGAGAATTTTTAGAATTGCGAATAAAAAATAGGCACAGGATTTCTGGCTTGCGCTAAGGGAAGGTGCTCTGAACCGAGTTTGATGGCCCGACGAAGTCAGTTAATGTTCTGTGCAATTCTAACTTAGGGTCATCATGTCTGAGGGGCAGAGCACCTTCCCTTAGCGCAAGCCAGAACGCACAAGATCTAACAGTTAAAAAAAGCGCGCAAGATTTTAAGCCCTCGCGCGCAATTTATTTAGCAATTATAATACATCTCAAACTCAATCGGATGAGGGATTTGCTCGTATCTATCAACCTCAGCAGTTTTCAATTCGATATAAGCATCGATTTGCTCGTTAGTAAAAACATTGCCAGCTAATAAAAACTCGCGATCTTTATCTAGAGCGGCTAGAGCTTCACGCAGAGAACGCGCAACTGTCGGGATTTTCTTCAAATCTTTCGCAGGAAGATGGTATAAATCTTGATTGCGCGGATCTCCTGGATGGATTTTGTTTTTAATGCCGTCAAGCCCGGCCATTAGCAATGCCGCGAAAGTTAAATATGGATTCGCTGCAGGGTCTGGAAAACGAGCCTCGATTCGACGCGCTTTTTCATTTGTAACATGCGGGATGCGAATAGACGCAGAGCGGTTGCAAGATGAATAAGCCAACAAAACTGGCGCTTCATAACCTGGCACTAAACGCTTGTAACTGTTAGTGCTTGGGTTAGCAAAAGCGTTGATCGCGCGCGCATGTTTGATAATGCCGCCGATATAGAATAGCGCTAGCTCGGAGAGGTTTGCATGTTCTTTGCCTTTGAATAAATTTTCGCCGTTTTTCCAGATTGATTGATGAACGTGCATGCCCGAACCATTATCGCCAAAAATTGGTTTTGGCATAAAAGTTGAAGTCTTGCCAAAGGCCTGGGCTACATTGTTGATGACGTATTTAAATTTTTGCACGTTATCTGCTGTATCGGTTAAAGTGCTGTATTTAAAGCCGATTTCATATTGCGCGCTGGCAACTTCGTGATGGTGCAAAAGTGGCGTTAAACCCACGAGGCGCATGGTTTCTACCATTTCGCTGCGCAAATCTTGACCACTGTCTAAAGGAAGCGGATCGAAGTAAGCGCCCTTAACTGGCGAGCGACGGCCCAAGTTTCCGCCTTCGTAAGAACGGCTAGAATTTTGTGGCAATTCGCTAGAATCGATCTCGTAAGAATTTCCGGTCATTTTGTTGCTGAAGCGCACATCATCGAAGACGAAAAATTCTGGCTCGGGGCCAAAATATGCAACATCGCCAATGCCACTTTCTTGCAAATATTTTTCAGCTTTTTTAGCGGTAAAACGTGGGTCGCGATCGTAGCCAGAATCTGTTCTTGGCTCGATTACATCGCAAGTAATTACAAGGGTTGGCGAGGTTGTGAATGGATCTATAAATGCCGTATCTAATTGCGGCATCATGATCATATCTGATTCGTTAATTTCTTTCCAAGCTGGCACAGAAGAGCCATCGAATGCCACGCCCTTAGTTAATTCTTCTTCACCCACCATATCGGCGCAGTGGCTGATGTGGAGCCATTTACCACGATAATCGGAAAAACGAAAATCGATGAATTTAATATTGTTTTCTTTGATCAAATTAAAAATATAAGAGGGGCTATTTTTGAGCATAAGCTTGAAAGAATTTAGTATGAAATATGAAGACAGCGACGTTTGAAAATCACGGACGGGAGTAATTTTATACAGTTAGTGAACTAAAAATGGAAGCAGCTTTTGCAAAAATTCTAACTAAATTTCATTAGCCTTACTACCTAGAACCTAGGCCTGCGGCCCGTTTCGCTGCGCTGCACTAAGCGGTTCTAGGTAGTAAGGCTAATGAAATTTAGTTAGAATTTTATAGTTAATAGAATTTATAGAAGGATTTTTGCAAAATTTACTTCTCTCTTGCTTTTTTGTAGAATCTTTATAGAATTAGCGCCCTTCTTATGTGCCCTTAGCTCAGCTGGATAGAGCAACAGCCTTCTAAGCTGTAGGTCAGACGTTCGAATCGTCTAGGGCACGCCACTTTATTGAAATAGCGTTTTAGCACCGCACCAATTTTTACAAATTTCTTTCTCCAAAAATTGCCGAGCCAATTCTTATGTGGGTTGCGCCTAGCGCGATTGCTTCTGCAAAATCTGCACTCATTCCCATTGAAAGCTTGGCAAGATTATTTTCTTTAGCAATTTTTGCCAATAGCGCAAAATATGGCGAAGCGGCTTCTTGAGATGGCGCAACACACATTAATCCTACAATGTTAAGGCCGCATTTATTGCGGGCAAAATCGATAAAGCTTTTGGCTTGTTGCGGCGCGATACCGCTTTTTTGCTGCTCTTCGCCAATATTAATTTGGATGAAAATTTCGGGATTTTTGCCTTGCTTGATAATTTCTTTTTGCAATTCAAGAGCTAGTTTTTCGCTGTCTAAACTTTCGATGCAGTCGTATAAATCAACGGCTTGAGCAGCTTTATTGCTTTGCAGATGTCCGACTAGATGTAATTTTATTTGCGGATATTTTTGTTTTATTTCTGGCCATTTTTCTTGCGTTTCTTTAACGTAATTTTCACCAAAAACTTTACAGCCCGCATCAATTGCTGATAAAATTTTTTCTATCGAATGCATTTTTGAAACTGCAACCAAATTAATATCGCAAGCGTTGCGTTCGTAGGTTTTGCAAGCATTGGTGATTTTTTTATTGATCAAAAATAAATTTTTTTCGATTTGATTCATTTTATAGAATTTAAGATTTAATTTAATATGAAGCTCGCCTTCGATACTGTTTTTTTTACTGATCGCAAACGTTGCGCCAATCTTAGTTTAACAATTGCAAAATTGCCAAAAAATTCTGCGGTTATTTTTCGCGAATACGATTTAAAAAGTGATGAACGCGAAGCATTAGCAAAAGAAATTATTGCAATTTGCCGCGCTAAAAATCATAAAATTTTAATTGCCAAAGATCTTGCACTTGCTAGAAAACTAGGCGCCGACGGCACTCATTTTTCTGATCACGATAAATTGCCGCTGCAAATTTTTAATCGCCAAAATTATCCACGCAAATTTATTTTTAGCTTCGCTTGTCATAATTTTTTATCTGTTATAAAATTGCAAAAGCTTGAAGCTGATTTAATTTTTGTCTCGCCAATTTTTGCAACCAAAAGCCATCCCAACGCCGCCCCGATTGGCTTGAGACAATTAAGCAAAATTATTCGTTATAGCAAAATCCCAATTTTTGCCTTAGGTGGAATAAACAAAAAAAATGTTTACGCGATAAAAAAATTAGGCGCTTGCGGCTTTGGCGCTATAGAAAATTTTATCAAATAAACTTGGCGCAGCTATAACGACAAAACAATAGATAAAAAATGAAAAAAGATTCAAAAATCTTCATTGCCGGACATAAAGGAATGGTCGGCTCTGCAATTGTGCGAGAGCTAGAGGCCCAAGGCTATAGCAATATTATAACCAAAGCGCGCACCGAACTAGATTTGCTAAGCCAGCAAGCTATCGCTGATTTTTTTGCTCGAGAAAAACCGCAATTTGTTTTTTTAGCTGCAGCAAAAGTAGGTGGCATTGAAGCTAATAGATCTCAACTTGCAGATTTCACTTACGAAAATTTGCAGATTCAAAATAATATTATTCATAGCTCTTATATTAATGGAGTTGAGCGCTTGATTTTTTTGGGCTCGTCTTGCATTTATCCACGTTTGGCGGCGCAGCCAATTAAAGAAGAATATCTTTTAACTGGCCCGCTAGAGCCTACAAATTATGGCTATGCCATCGCAAAAATTGCTGGCGTAAAAATGTGCGATGCTTATCGCGCTCAATATGGGTGCGACTTTGTGCCATTAATGCCGACAAATCTTTATGGCATTAACGATAACTTCAACCTTACAACCTCGCATGTTTTACCTGCTTTGATGCGAAAATTTCATGAAGCAAAGCTGCGCAACGATCCTTCGGTTGAGGTTTGGGGCACAGGAACCCCTAAGCGCGAACTGCTTTTTGTTGATGATTTAGCTAAGGCTTGTGTTTTTGTTATGAATAATAAAAATGTATCTGGGCTCACTAATATAGGCACCGGAGAAGACGCAACTATTGCCGAATTAGCAACATTGGTAAAAAAAACTGTTGGCTTTAAAGGCGAGATAAGATTTGATAGCAGCAAGCCTGATGGTGCTCCGCGCAAGGTTTTGGATGTTTCAAAGATTAACGCCTTAGGCTGGAAGGCCACAACCTCTCTAGAAGAAGGATTGGCGCTGGTTTATGACTGGTATAAAAATAATACAACAGACAAAATTTAAAGCGCCTTGCGTTAGGCCAAATAGATACAGTATTCACAACAAACTATGACAAAAATTATTAACGGCAAAGAAATTGCAACAAAATTAAGACACGAAATCGCTCGTGAAATTGAAGCAATCAAAAAACAATATAACGTAACCCCGGGATTGGCGGTAATTCTTGTTGGAAACGATGCGGCGAGCGAAGTTTATGTTAGCAATAAAGAAAAGGCGGCGCACGCAGTTGGCATGAATTCTTTGCAATATAAACTTGCCAGCGACACCAGTGAGGCAGAGCTTTTGGCCAAAATTAAAGAGCTTAACGAAAACAATCATGTACACGGAATTTTAGTGCAATTGCCCTTGCCAAAACATATCAATGCTACAAAAGTTATTCGCGCAATTGATTATCGCAAAGATGTCGATGGATTCAATGTTATCAACGTTGGAAAGCTTGCTGTTGGCGAAATTGATGGCGACGAAAAAGCAATTGCGCCTTGCACGCCGCTGGGCTGCGTGCACTTACTAAAAACAGTTGCGGGCAACAATTTGGCAGGATTAAAAACCCTAGTGATTGGCGCCTCAAACATTGTAGGACGCCCTTTGATGCGACTATTAATGCTAGAAAACTGCACGGTTACTGTAGCCAATCGCTCTACGCGCGATTTAAAATATGAGTGCCTGCAGGCAGATGTTATCATAGCAGCCGCGGGCGTGCCCGGCTTAATTAAGGCTGATATGGTCAAAAAAAATGCAATTGTAATTGATGTTGGAATTAATCGCATTACCTTGGCAGATGGCAAAACAAAATTAGTGGGCGATGTAGATTTTGATGGCGTTTACGAAGTGGCACAGGCAATCACTCCGGTGCCCGGCGGAGTTGGGCCAATGACCATTGCTTATTTATTAAAAAATACTTTAGATTGTTGTCTAAGGCTAATCAAAACTAGTTAATCATGTTTAATAAAAACAATATTTTAAATCTTCTTAATAAAGCGCGCACACCAAACAAAATAGATATAATCGCCGGCTTTTTTGTAAAAAGAAAAAAGCTATTTACCCTTTTGGCTGGGGCTGCGGTGGCGTTTTTGATAATTTTATTCTTGTTTAATCTTTATCAAAAATCGGCACAAGAAAAATACTCGGCAATACTTCATCAGGCGTTAGTTGAAGAAGAAAAAGGCAATATAGATGCAGCAAAAAAAGGTCTGCAAGAAATCTATGCCACCAACTTTGCGCCAAGTGGTGCCAAGGGTTTAGCGGCATTGCGTTATGGTGGAATTTTATTAAATTCTGGGGATAATGATGAGGCGCTAAAAGTATATCTGGCCATCGCCAACAGCAATCGCTACGACAATTATTTGCGCGAATTATCTGGGCTGCTTGCCGCTAAAATTATTGTAATCAAAACCGACGCACATACCGATAAAGCCGCTTCGCAAGAAGCTTTGAAGCAAGTTACAAAACTTGAATCTCGCAGCAAAATTATGCATTTTTATTTCTCTGAACAAAAAGGAATTCTTGAAATGAAAATTGGCGAACTAGATAAATCTTATCAAACTTTTGAGAAAATTTTAAAAGATCAAAATGCTGAACAAGCTTTAAAATTGCGGGTTGCTGATATGATAAAAATACTTGTGGCCGAAGGTTATACACCAAAAGAAAATGTTAAAGAAAAATAAATTATCTTTGTAACTTTACTAAAAAAACCTGGCGCAATCTATAGCATAAAAACTTCGCATTAATAGCCATCTGTTATTTTAGTTGTTATACTTTTGCGCAAAATTTAACTCTTTTAAATATAGTGAAAACTGCATTTCAACTTTTCTTAATCAGCGCTCTGGCCATAATTAGCGCCTGTTCTGATAAAAAAGATTACGATCACAAAAAAGCTGTTTCTGCTTTTGCAATTATCGACGAAGCAAAGATCGACAAGACTCTGCAAGATGTGGCAATAAAAATTCCGCCGCAATTTTCTAGCTCTAGTTGGCCCGTGGAGCCTTTGCAAAACTCTGTTGCCACGACACCAAAATCTAAAATAAAAAATGCTTTAGAAAGCGCCGCGATAGAAAATTTTACTTTTACACCGCAGCAAAATTCTAAAAAGTTCTTGAATAAATCTGTGCAAATTTGGTCGGGATATCGCCCCGCTTTTAATGATCGCTTTGTTTTTGCGCCAATTGTTAATGATCAAAAAATTTATTTGCTTGATGCCTCAGGAATCCTTGCTGCATATTGCTTGAAGTGCAAAGATAAAATTTGGGAAAATCGTATTTTTCCACGCAAACTTCTTAAAAATTATCAAAATCCGCGCATTGGTTTTTTTGGCAAGAAAATTTTTGCAATCGCTGGGTCTAATCAAATTGTGGCCGCAAGTGCCGAAGATGGAAAAATTTTATGGTCGAAAACAATTTTATCTTTGCCGGTTTCAACACCAATTTCTGATGGAAAATTCGTTTATTTAACCACCAACGATAACAAAACCTATGCCCTTGACGCCTCTAACGGCAAGCTTGTATGGGTTTCTGCCGGCATCAATAAACCAACAGCAATTTTTGGCTCGGCCAATCCTTTGCTTTATAAAAATACGTTGTTGGTTTCGTATTCTTCTGGCGAAATTTATGCGTTAAATCGCGAGACTGGCGAGCCTTTATGGTCGCAAGATCTTAACGTTAATAAGGCGGGCGATTCTGATTTTTATCTTAACGATATTGATGCCACACCTATTATAAAAAACGATGTAATTTATTCTATTGGCAATGGTGGCTTGATGATGGCAATTAACGCAAAAAACGGCAATTATTTATGGAAGAAAGAAATTGCCGGAATCACTGATTTTTGGCTAGCTGGCGAGTTTTTATATGTAATTAATAATGATGATAAATTATTGGCAATTCATCGCGATAAAGGATTGGTAAAATGGATTTCGCAATTGCCAAATTTTCGTAGCGAAAAAAAGCCCGAAACCAAAATTATTTATAGCGGCATAATAATGGCTGGCGATAAATTAATTATTGCCGATAGCCGCGGGCGCTTGCTTGTAGCCTCTCCCCTTGATGGAAAAATTGAGCAAACTTTTAAGGTTGATCAAAAAATTTATCACGCTCCATTGGCAGTTGAAGGCAAGATTTATCTGCATGCGCTGGGTAGATATACGGTAAATTTAGTAGAAGTGCGCTAGAGCTACTTCTAGCAAGCTAAGATTAGTATTTCTAGAAAATCTATCTGCTTATTTTGCAGCAAGCTGCAAGAAGTTTGGTTAACAAACGCATTGAACTGCAAAGCAGTAAGCCCTAGGCAAACCATAGGAATTAACCTTAATGGTTTAAATTAATTTAAACTTTGTAAAAAACTGAAATTGTAAAAAATGCTAACAGAAAAATACAACCACAAAGAAAGTGAAAAAAAATGGCAAAATTTTTGGCACGAGAAAAAAATTTATGCCTGGAAAAATGATTTACCGCGAGAACAAACTTTTGTAATAGACACCCCGCCTCCTACAGTTTCGGGGCTTTTGCACATGGGGCATGTTTTTTCTTACACGCAAGCCGATTTTATTGCCCGCTTTCAACGCATGAGCGGCAAGGATGTTTTTTATCCGATGGGGTTTGATGATAACGGCCTGCCGACTGAACGCCTGGTTGAAAAAATAAAAAATATTCGCGTTGGCAGTGCTGACGCTGTAAGGGCGCAAAATCAAGCGCCGCTTGATCCAAAAAAACCAAAATTACTTTTGCGCGAAGATTTTATCAAAGAATGCCAAGAAGTTGTTGACGAGGCCGAAAAAGAATTTGAAGCACTGTTTAACGCAATTGCGCTGTCGGTTGATTGGCAGCAAAAATATCAGACAATTTCACCGCAATCGCAAAAATTATCGCAAGCAAGTTTTATTGATTTGTTTAATAAAAAATTGGTTGAAAAAAAATCTGAACCGGTTTTTTGGGATTGCGTAGACCGCACCGCTCTAGCGCAAGCTGATTTGGTGGATAAAGAAGTTGCAAGCTCGATGAACGAAATTGAATTTACAATTGATGGCTTGGATGAAAAAATTATCATCATGACAACGCGCCCCGAACTGCTGCCCGCTTGCGTTGCGGTTATGGTTCATCCAGAAGATGTGCGTTATAAAAAATTTCATGACAAACATGCGGTTACTCCTTTATTTGGCGCGAAAATTAAAATTATCGCCGATGAATTGGTGCAATTAGATAAAGGCACGGGCGCAGTTATGTGCTGTACTTTTGGCGATGAAACCGATATTAAATGGTGGAAAAAACATAATTTAGAATTGCGTTTAATTCTTGATCAAGCTGGCAAAATCACTGCTGAAGCAACCCTAACAGAAAGTGATTTTTTTAAAACCCTGCTCGGATTAAAAGCAAAAGAAGCGAAAGAAAAAATTATCGCCGCACTAAAAGAAAAAAATCTTCTGCTTAAAGAAACGCCATTCACTCACGCCGTAAAATGCGCCGAGCGTTCAGGCGCGCCGATTGAAATCTTGGTGACGCAGCAATGGTTCATCAAAATTCTCGATAAAAAAGATGAACTAAAAAAGAAAGCGCAAGAATGTAATTGGCATCCCGAATATATGCGCGTGCGAATCGAGCAATGGATTGACGGTCTTTCGTGGGATTGGTGCATCTCGCGCCAACGCTTCTTTGGCGTGCCGTTTCCTGTTTGGCATGTTGTAAATTTAACAAAAAACTCAGGTCGCCAAATATTTGTCGCAGCGTCTGATCAACTGCCTTGCGACCCTTCAAAGGCCTTGCCAAAGTTTTTTGAAGATGCCGAAGAAATGGCAAATGATTCGCCAGACCAGTCTTTTCGCACCTTTAAAAAAGCTGGCGATATTTACCAAGTTTACCCCGAAACAGATATTATGGATACTTGGGCCACTTCATCAATTAGCCCACAGCTTTCGTCTGGTGCAATCAACGAAGACATGCTTCGCGAGCTTTTAAACGCAGGTGCAATCAATCAATCGGTTTTCGATCAAAAACTGCAGCGCCACCAAAAACTTTTTCCGGCCAATATGCGCCCGCAAGCCCACGAGATCATTCGCACCTGGGCATTTTATACTATTGCTAAAGCTTTGTTGCACGAAGATAAAATTCCGTGGGAAAACCTCATGATTTCGGGCTGGTGCTTGGCTGCCGATAAAAGCAAGATGAGTAAATCGAAAGGAAATGTGGTCACGCCAACCGCTTTAATTGAAGAAAAAGGCTCGGATGTCGTGCGCTACTGGACATCGACCTCGCATCTTGGCGCCGATACCGCTTTTAGTGAAGACGTGTTTAAAATTGGACAAAAACTAGTAACAAAATTATTTAACGCCGCAAAATTTGTAGCGATTAACTTTGAGGTACTAAAAAACGCCGCCCAACCAGATAAATCTGCAAAAAATTTAGTTGCCAATAAAACAATTTTTTGCGCTGCCGATTTATGGATTCTTAGCAAGCTGCACCAAACCTTGTTGCAAGCCACCACGTCTTTCGAAAAATTTGAATATGCCCGCGCGCGTGAAAAAATTGAAGAATTTTTCTGGCATGATTTTTGCGATAACTATCTAGAAATTGTAAAGGTTCGCGCCTACGGGCTTAAGGCCGAAAAGCTTGCTGGTCAAGAATTAACCGATACTCAAAAACAAGAAGTAACCGCGCAACAATTAAGCGGGGTTTATACTTTGCATATTTGTCTCGATACTTTGCTTAAGCTCTTTGCGCCTTTTATTCCGCACATTGCCGAAGAAATTTATAGCGAAATTTTTGCGCAAGAATTGCAAGATTTTGCCGCCAAAACTGGCGAAGCTGCTTCGATTCACAGCAGAGGAAATTGGCCAAAAATTACTGATTTTGTCTTCGATAAAAATTCTCACGACATTGGCGAAGCCGCTCTGGGCGTGATTTTTGAAGTGCGAAAATTTAAATCGGATAATAATTTATCGATGAAAACCACGGTGCAAAAATTAACGGTGCAAAATACTCTAGATTTAACGCCAATTTTGTCTGATTTAGAAAATGTTTGCAATGCTGCCACACTAGATTTTTGTAAGGGCGAGAACCGCGCAATAATTGCAATTTAAAACAGCAATTATTGCGACTTATCAAGTGGCTTCGGCAATACCGCAATAACATTTCTAACGCTAGTTACTGCACGAGGAATTTCGGCGTTAGCGCCTCTCAACTCTTGCTCCCATTGTTCAACTTCTGAGTTAGCCCATCGCGCAATTAATTCTGGGTTCCCTTCTCGCGAGACTCCATCAAAAGAGCGCTGTTCTCGATTCTCAAAATAACTTCTCATCTTTTTAAAAGCCTCACTCAACCCTTCTTCATCACACTCTATCGGCCATTTTCTCTTAATAGCCTCGGATGCAATTTTTTTTCTATCGGTCGTTAGGGCTCCTTCTGCTTGGCTTTCTGCCTGAATTTCAGAAGCAAGACTTTGAAAATCACTGATGTTAAAAAAAGCTATTATTGCCAACCTTTCTGTATCACTAAGAGCATCTTTCGGATTAGCGCCTGCTTTAGCAATCCAAACATCCTCTAGTTCTTTTTGATTAAAAACATGTTCTGTTGTAGTTCCGCAACGGTAAACTTTTTCATATCCAGTTATAAAAGCTGAAAAAAGCTCTTTTCTCGTTCTTTTTTTAGATAGCTCTGCAACCTTCTCTTTATCGTCTCCAACCACAATAAATAACAGCAAATTAAAAAATGCATCATTATGCACTCTCATTACTTGATCGAATCTTTTTTGGTCGTCAGCCCCCTCAAGAACAGAGCGAGGTCTCTTGATTTGCTGTGTCGCCATTGAATCTGTAGCTACAGCGCTAAAATCTAACGTCCGAGCCACTTCGTCAACTGCCACTACTTCACAAATCTCGTTTAATAAATTTTCTACCGCTATCCAATTTTCATCTTTTTCTGATTTCGTATCTTTTTTGGCTAATCCTAGCTTTTTGCCCTTGCGCAAAACATCTAGCACCGGAAGCATTGTTGCTTGTTCAATATTCTCAACGCCAGAAAGCGCAATAATTCTCATCAACAATTCAGGATCATCTTTTGCAACCGCATCGTCGGCAGCTACAACAAAAATTGTCTTGCCTTGCTCGTCTAATTCTTCGAGATTGACAAAATATTTTTTCACTAAATCGCCAAAATCATCGCCAGCCGCACCTTGCGCAGATTCTTCAGGCTTGGCATCCGAGTCGGTTTTAGTAGTTATAAGTTCTAGAAAATCGACAAGGCTTTCCACCTCATCTTCAAAAGCATGGTCAGAGCTTGGTATTGCAGCGCCCGAAGCCGAAGATGTGGCCCTAAGTGTGCGCAGCTCGTTTTGCTTTGCAATGGCAAGCCCTACAATCATATGGGCTGTTGGGGCACAACCATTGTTGGCCTTCGTCTGTGCGCCGGCATCAAATAATTGTATTGCAATCCCAAGATTGCCCTCCTTAATGGCTAACTCAAAAGCCGTTTGCCCTTCTTTTTTCTCTTCTTTGTTGATCAACAACATTTTTTCTTGTGCAGAAAAATAATCTGGCGAAGTAATCATTACTTGCAATAACTTTTCATCATCATTGATTGCAGCATCGTGAATTGGGCTTTTATTTTCATTGCAGGCTCTAATTGCCTCGATCAGAAAAATACGCTTCTTTGGCTCAATTTCTTCTAGCAATTTTTTTAGCACCGCCTCTTTTTGATCTTGCGCAGCCTCAACATATTCTAACGCCTGAGGCTTAAAAAACTCTTGCCGCAATTTTTTTAATGCATTTTTAGCTGGCGTCCAGTCTGTTGGTTCAGTATCACCTCTTGTATTGCCAGCAGCGCGCAAGCTATCTAACGCTCTTCTTATTTCAGACAAGCCAACATTTTCAAGGCCCGAAATCTTCAAAAACATTTCTAAAAACTCTGGATCGTCTTTTTTTATGGAATAGTCAGTAACTGGCGCCAAAATCGATCTATTTTTCTGATTTAAACCAGAAATAGCCTTTTTATTGCCAGATCTTGTACCGGCAACTTCTTCTGTAGCAGCAACTTCTTTTAAAAACTTAATCCACTCTTCTGACGCCACAGAATCAATGCCTAAAGCGTCGGCACGATCCGCTAAATTTTCATCTTCGCGCTGCTTAATTGCCGCCAAAGTAATGACATGAACCATTGGAAGCTCGCCCGCAACATCTTCGGTTGGCGCACCCGCAGCAACTAATTCTTTGGCTTTAGCAAGATCACCACGCTCGATCGCCGCCTTAAGCGCAGCGCGACTTATGGGCTCGGCAACAACCGCAACTTCTGGTGTCGCCTCTTCACTAGCGGCGCGAGAGGTTGCGGGTAAGGGGGTTGGTTGTGGCTGCTGTTCTGGTTCTGGCTCTGGTTCTGGCTCTGGCTCTGCTTGTGGCGCATCACCGCCAACACTTGACTCTGTCTCATCAACAACACCTCCCTTGCTTGCGACATCTGCAGGAATGGGTGAAGCGTCGGCAGTGAGCTCTTGGCTTATCGATACCGATCTATCTACAGCCTCAACTAACGGCGAAGCCGGAACTGGCGACGAAGCTAGAGTTATCGGCGAAGCAGGAAGGGGCTGCGGAGCTTCTTGCTCTAGCGCCGCCAATACCTCATTGGCAACAGGCAGCACTGGCGAATCTGCAGTAAGCGGTGAATTCGGCTGCGGTTCTATAGCCGCGACTGGTGTTTGCACCCGCGATTCTTGCCGCTGCGGTTGTGGTTGTGGTTGTGTTTCTGTAGTTGTAGCTGGTTGTGGTTGCGATTGCGATTGCGGCTGTTGTTCTGGTTCTGGCTGCAGCTCTGGTTTCGCTTCTGACTCATCGCCGCCAACACTTGGCTCTACCCCATTAACAGCAACACCTACCTCACTTGCAACATCTGCAGGAAGGGGCGAAGCAGGAAGAGACTGCCGAGCTTCTTGCTCTAGCGCCGCCACCACATCACTGATAACAGGCGAAGCGTCGGCACGAGGCTCTTGGTTTTGGATTGTCGATATCGGCTCATCTACAGCCTCACCCTCACTCTCCTCAAAATCATCATCTGAATATTCTTTCTCTTCTTCAGCAACAAAATCATCAAGAACACCCTCCTCTTCTGCGGGGCCTGCACCATCCATTGCTACATCAACTTTCTTTTCAACAACACCCGCCTTCTTACTAACCTCTTGCTTACTAACCGCCTTCTTACCACCCCCCCTCTCAACACCGCCATCTTTTTTTTTCTTCTCACCAGTCTTTTCAGCTTCTAGCTCCTTCTTAGCCCCGGCAATAGCTTCGTTTATTCTTGCTTTTCCTTCAACACTCCAACTTTTTTTATCATCCACCACCTTTTTTACTTTTTCAAGCCTTGCAATCAGCTGTTCGCCTTTAAATCTAACACTTCGCGCGCTAGGTTTATGATCTAGCAAAAATTGCAATATTTCAGCCGCAACTACAGATTCTTCTTCGTTACTTTTATCTACTCCATCCACTACCTTCTTTACTCCAACCACCTCTTCTAAAGACATAAAAGCCTCGTCAAGCGGGGTATAGCCCCCAAGATCTCTTCCTGCTGTCTTCGCTCGCCTAGCATCTATGTAGGCACCCCTAACATCAACCAAAAATTTTACCATGTCCAATCTACAAGCATTAATAGCCAGATGTAACGCAGATTTTTCTAGATTTGGCCCATCTTTTTCACCCCTTGCGCCCTTAAAGCCCTTTTTGCTTGCCACCACATTTATAATAGCCCTGGTTGCTGCAGCAGAATTGCTCTTGGGCAATAGCCTCAACGGAAAGCACGCCTCAAACAAATCAACATCACCACTTGCCGCCAAAAGATGCAACGCGTTATAATCTTCAAAACGAGAAACTTTATCGAAGCCCAAAACATCAATCTTTGCAAAAAAAGCTTCTGCTAAAAGCTTGGCAAAAGGTGGCATTTGGGCCGCCTTGCCAGCGTAGTCTTTGATTATATCGGCTATAAAATAATTATAAGCAGATGTAGTTGCGACATCTGCACCAGAATTCAATTCCCCTAAAGCCTCTTGATACTTTTTACCCCGCACAAATTTTGCAAGATTTTCATTAGCCTCGCCTTTCGTAATTTTTGGTTTTAATGATGATGTCTGCTGCCCTGGTGCCGGTTTTTTAGAAGAAATACCCGCTTTTTGCACAGAAGATAAGCGCTCAGAATGCGCCGCTTGCGAAGACAAAGCTGGCTTTGCTGGCAATTTTTTTGCAAGAGGCGCAGGTAACGTAGATTTTAAAGGGGTTTTTAGAGGCATTTATAAAATTTTACAAGTCTCGTTAAACAAGAGATTTAGCGCACAAAACAAATTAAATAAAAGCAAGAAGGCGTTGCGATTTTTTTATCGCAGCACCTTCTTGAAGAGTTATTTAGCTATTTCCCCAAGGAATGGCCACCTTGAGCTTGACCACCTATCACTTTGTCCCCGGTTTGCAAGTGTGTCGCGCTACCACGCACCCTCGCTGGCGCCGGTGCTGGTGCATTGTTCGGTGGCATATATCCACCCATATCGTAAAGAGCCGCGAGAGCAGGATCTACCGGAGCCTTCCCAACCTGCGACGAACGGAAATAGTCTATCGGCGGTGGCATATGCGCATCCGCCCCGGTTCCCATAATCGGCTCGTTTCTAACGACGTCTCTCATGACCTCCTCTCTACTTGCATGAGTAGGCTCCTCCTCCTGATCATCAAGACTACCGTACTCTTCATTGTCCCGAAGAGGAAGTTTTCTTGCGTTAAATGTCTTTACAGTCTCTCTATCAAGCAATTGACTTGCCCCAGAAAAAGATCTAGACGCAGGTTTAGCAGAACCAGGAATCGGCGGAAGATCGTCATCATCCCCCAAGGCTTCCCCCATCGTGAGCGCAGTTTTCAATAATCTAAACTCGTCAACACCAGAGTCACTCGACAGCGCAGTAGTAGTAGTACCCTGAGAACCTAGATCATCATCCTCTAGACCCTCATAAGCGTCTTCTAATCTAGCGTCGCGCTCCCTGCCAAGCCTAGCCGATCTCTCTGCTTCGGTCTCTTCTGTAGATGACGAACCACCAAGACTACCAAAAGACAGATTCATTGCCGCCGCAGCTCTACCTGGCACCGGAGAAGCTCTACCTGAGCTACTACGACTAGGAGTAGGAGAATCCGTTGAAGTGCCTTGACCCATTTCACCCCCCCATGCTACGCTACGTTGCGCAGGCCTCATCACCTCATCTAATTTTTTTTGCGATTTCTCCAAAAGATTTTGACATTCTGGAGCTGCAGGATGAGTGGAGTAAGTTCCATTATTTGTAACAAGACTTTGCAAGCTCGTCTCTTTACCACCTCTCTTAACCATCAACTTTCCACTAACAACCACACCTGCCTCTAAAATGGTTTTCAGCGAATCAAAATTAATACCTTCTTCATCAACAATAGCATCAAGCCCCTCTTGGCTTAAAACCACTGCACCTAGGGTACCATTAACAGCTGCAATATTTTCACCAAGAAGACTCTGTCTCGGGGCTTCCACTTTCTTCTCAATCTGTTTTTCTTCTGATCTTCCGAAGAATTTCTTGATAGCTTTTCTAAAAAACCCCATTTTTTTATTTACCTCACGAACTTCTGCAACTAGCTCACTTGCCTTAACAACTGCTTGAATAGACTCTAAACTAGCCACAGGAGCATTGTCTGGGTAAAGTTTTGCGGGAGCAGAAGCTGGACGCTGCATAGTTTGCGAAGGTGCCACAGATAAAGGTGCTGTTTGCGGACGAAGAGCCTCTGGCACAGCAGGAGTGGTTGCCGAAGCTTCTCGCCGCAGCGTAGCAACTTGCCCAGCAACTTCAGGACTTTTTGTAGTAGGTCTTGCTGGCGGCGCTACAGGCGCCGGAGCAACAGAAGCAGAAGAGGTCGCTCTAGGAAGAGTAGCTGTAGACAAAACCCTGCGTGGCGCTGGCGCTGCAGGAGCGGTGGAAGCCTGTTCTCTCTTATCCATCTCTGCAGTGATATCATTAAGATTTGGAACAGAAGCCACTCGCACCGAAGCAGGAGCCTCAGCTACCGGCGGCTTAGGCGCTGGTGTCGCAGGCAAAACCCTGCGTGGCGCTGGCGCTGCAGAAGCCTCTGAAGCTGAAGCTGCAGCAGCAATTGCAGGAGCAGGGACAGCAACAGAAGCCGCCCTAGGAAGGGTGGCTGTAGCAACTACATTTTCTTGCCTCACCCCAAACTCCCTTCCAATGACCTTGGTTTTTGCACTAACGCCCTCGGCCAACTCCCGCCTAACAGCCTCAGGATTATGTCCTGGTTTAGTCATACCAAGAAAAGTAGCTACAGACCCTCTATTAAAACCCATCCCACTTTCAAGCATAATTGCCTTATCCGCCTCAGCATAAAAATCACGAGCAAAACTCATAAACTCACTATCAGCTCGCTTAGCAGAAACGCTTTTGAGCTTCATAAAAACATCCCTTTTCTCTGGAGACAATGTTTTAGCATAAATCTCTTCTATTGTTGAAACCCTTTCTGCATCTGTATATATTTTTTTTCCATCATCGTCCCAATCTTGAACTTGGTAAGTGGTCATATGACGATGCTCTGTTTTATAATTCGCAATGAGATCACGATAGTTTAAAAACCCCATTTCAGCGTTTTGACCAATAGCAACAAAACTACCTCGACTCGGATCACCCTGTTTGTGCGCGTGAAATTCCTCAAGTTCGTGAGCCTCACCATCATCAAGAGCGCAAACATTTACACCTTGGGACACAAGTTGCTCTGTCCAGTTGCTCTTACTTCCACCAGAACCCTTGACGGCAATCGTTTTCTTTGCGCCACCCCTCTCAACCACCGTAATATTAACGGTGCGAACCTCATCAACGCCCACTATAGCGCCATTTTCTTTTATATGATCAGCAACAGAAATAACATTCCCCTCCTCATCTATACCATACTCTAAACTTCCATACATCTTTTCTAGAGGACCTAGTCCCGATTTACTAAGTATCACCGGGGTAATTTGAACTTCCTCCATCTCCCTCAAGAGACTAACGAAGAATTCTCGATCAATAAACATTGATTGAAGTTGCTCTGGAGTCGCATCTTCTCTTGCCACCCCCTTACCTTTGGCATAACCATCTTGCAAAAGTGCATATTGCGCAAATTCGTTGTAAAAAGCGTGCAAAGTGTTGGTTCCGTCGCTATCAAACACTGCAACTTGCACCTGCTTTTCTTCTTTCATCCACCTTGCAAATTCCTTAGCTACTTCTGTGACCTGTAAATTCTGATTAGGTTTAGACATGATTTTATATTTATTGTTAATAAGTTAAAAAAACTAACCGCACTCCCCACTATAGCACAATTACACCCGAAGCGCAACATTTTTTTTCAACGCCAAGTTTTAATGGCGAAAGTGTCTAGTTTGCAAAAAATAAAGTGCAACATTTTTCGCATCGGCCATTGCAATCACCTCTTCATCGCGAACCGAACCGCCTGGGGCCACGATAGCCCTAATTCCATGCGCTGCGGCAATTTCTATATTATCGGCAAATGGAAAAAACGCATCGCTGGCGAGATAGGCGCCTCTAGCTTTGTCGAGGTTTTGCGCGCCATCAAAAAAATTTGCGGCTTTTTTGCAGGCAATTTCGCAGGCATCTACGCGGCTGGTTTGTCCTGCGCCCAGCCCAACAGTTTGTAGGTTGCTTGCAATAACAATGGCATTTGATTTTACGTGCTTGCAAACATTCATCGCAAAAACCAATTGATCAAGCTCGGCACTAGATACGCCTAGATTGCTAACTTGTTGCAAATCTTCTTTATTGATGGTTTTTTGATCAGCCTCTTGCACTAAAAAGCCGCCAGATATTGATTTTATTAGTGTTGTGGCTGATTTTTTAAAATCTGCCAGCAATACACGAAGATTTTTTTTAGCGGCCAAAATTTCTTGCGCCTTGGCATCTATTTCTTTGGCAATTATTACTTCATAAAACATTTGCGAAAGCTCTTGCGCCAAGGCTTCGTCAATTTTTCCATTAAGCGCTACAATGCCGCCAAAAGCAGATTTTGCATCCGCTTGCAGAGCTTTTTTATAAGCTGCTAGCAAATTGTCGCATATCGCTACACCGCACGGGTTTGCGTGCTTAACAATAACGCAAGCAGGTTGATTAAATTCTAGCGCTAAATTGTATGCCGCATCAGAATCGTTAAAATTATTGTAGCTTAATTCTTTGCCTTGAATTTGCTTGGCGTTAACAATCCCAAGGCTTGAAGTAGAATAAACCGCCGCCTTTTGATGAGAATTTTCGCCATAGCGCAAAGATTGTTTTAGCGTGCCTTGAATATTAAATTTTTGCGGTGCAATTGCCTCGCCTGCAAAATAATCGGCAATTGCCACATCGTAATCGGCGATATTTTTAAAAGCGCGCGCCGCCATGTTTTTTCTAAACTCAAAGCTTGTGGCGCCGTTGTTTTTTTCTATCTCGTCGCATAAAAGTTGGTAATCTTGCGCATTTGTAATTACGGCTTTATAGGCAAAGTTTTTTGCCGCCGAACGCACCATTGCCGGGCCGCCAATATCGATATTTTCGATAATTTCTTCTTCGTTATTAGTGCGCGCTAACGTTTCTACAAAAGGGTAAAGATTTATAATTAGCAAATCGATTGATTCAATTTGGTTTTGCGCGGCTTGTTTTTTATGAGTTTCGTCATCTAAAATACCTAATAATCCGCCATGAACCTTAGGGTGAAGGGTTTTTACGCGGCCATCCATAATTTCTGGAAAACCGGTAAATTCAGAAATATCTTTAGCGGCGATTTTATTTTCGCGCAATAGTTTGTTTGTTCCTCCGGTAGAAATTATTTCTATGTTTTTTGAGGATAGATATTTTGCCAGCTCGATAATTTTAGTTTTGTCAGAAACCGAAATTAAGCAGCGAGAAATTTTTTGCAGATTCATTTTGTAATATTTTAAGACTTAAATTTTATACCAGAAGAACATGCTGTTTCGCTTTCTGCAGCTTGACTAACATTTTTCGCAGATCCGCCTGCGGCATCTTTTGAAAAAAAACCCTTTTTTGATGGAGACATAAAACTAGAATAACTATAAATTTTAAGCGGCGCTCGCCTTCGGCTTTATTGGTGGTTGGCTTATACTTTCATAATTAAATTAAAAAACAACACCAAAGCAGCAATAACTCACATAAAAATAGGCCTAAGATTCTCTCTCTAAAACCTCTTTTGCCAACTTAATGTAAGCTACAGAACCAGGACATTTTGGATCATAAATTACTCCGGGTAATCCATGAGATGGCGCTTCGGATAATTTTACATTGCGCGGAACCGAACTTTTAAAGACCTTGTCTTGCAAAAAACTACGCACGTCTAACTCTACTTGCTCGGTTAGTTTATTGCGGCGATCATGCATAGTAAGAATAATGCCGCTAATTTTAAGATGATGGTTGAGATTTTCTTTGATTAAATCGAGACTTGTAAGTAGATGACTTAATCCTTCTAAGGCAAAGAATTCGCACTGCATGGGTATTAATACCGCATCAGAAGCAACAAGGGCATTTATGGTTAACAATCCTAGCGATGGCGGACAATCTATTATAATCACATCATATTCGTCGATGATATCTTTAAGTGCAAAGCGTAGGCGAAATTCACGCTTCTCGATACCCACTAATTCTACTTCGCAAGCAGAAAGATCTACCGTTGCAGTTATTATATGTAGGTTTGGAAGTTTGTGAGGGATAATGACGTCTTTAATATTTGATTCGCCAATTACTACTTCGTAGATTGTTTTTTGTCTTTGGGATTGCAAAATTCCGAAGCCGGTGCTGGCGTTTCCTTGCGGATCAAAATCGATTACTAACGTTTTCTTTTTGATTGCAGCGAAGGCGGTGGCTAAATTTACTACGGTGGTTGTTTTTCCTACTCCGCCTTTTTGATTTACTACCGAGAAGACTTTGGCGCGCTTTTGTTTTTTCATAAATGTGTTTTTAGTGTTTCACGTGGAACATTTGGGGTTGTAGAATACTAACTTACAATGAAGTACAAGGTTATAAATAATTAGAATTAAAATACTTTCTTCCTTGTGTCAAAATAGGTCACGTTATATCCCTGCGGGATACGCTGACCTATTTTGACACAAGGAAGAAAGTATTTTAATTCTAATTATTTATAACCTTGTACTTCATTGTAAGTTAGTATTCTGATTTTGTGTTTTGGTATAGACTTTGTTAATTAATTACTTTTGATTTAGGTTTTGGCGTATTTTCAACACTTTTCTGATAAATGTTTATCAGAAAAAACGGGATACGTCGAAATATGAATCAAAGGTAATTAATTAACAACGTTTAAACAAAATAAGTTGAATATATGACTAGATTTTATAACCCTTGATCTGATCTCGATGTTAAAAATATCTAAACTTATCCAGCAACAAGAATATTTTTATTTTGCCAATCTTCTAAAAAATATATGGTTGCCGGATGTAGTGTTTATAAAGGCCTGTAAATTAAAATGATTCCTTGAAGACAGTGTTGCAGATTGACTTTTTCAAAAAGAATTATTCAAGAAAGTTTTTTTATAACAAAATTGCAATTTGAAATAACTCTGCGAATATCTAGAAAAAATTAATTTTAACAAAAATCTATTGTCGTAACAATGGAATCATTTTTGATTATTCGGTTAATTTTTTTACTAGGTAGTATATTTTTTCTAGCTCTGAAAAATCTATTGCGATTTTGCCAGAACTTTTAAATTGGTTGTAGCTAATTTTTACCTTGGTATCTAACAAGGTTGCAAGTTGGTTTTCTAAATCGGTTAAATGACCCGAATTGATGAATTTTATTTTTGATTCGGTGCGAACTAGAAGTGGGGTGTTTTTTAACTTTTCTACCTTTTCATCGCGGGCTATTTCTTCTGCTTCTCTTACGGTTAGAGCGCTCTCTACAATCTTTTTTGCTAGAGTTTCTGGATCTTTAGAGTTAATGATTGCCCGCGCGTGCCCCATAGAGATTAGCTTTTTTTCTAAAAGCGCATGAACCGATTTTGGCAATGTTAGTAAGCGCAAAATATTTGCGATATGGCTGCGACTTTTGCCGGTTTTTTGCGCGATATGCTCTTGTCCGTAGGAGAATTCGTCCATTAACTGCTTGTATCCGTGCGCCTCTTCTATTAAAGATAGATCTGCGCGCTGCACGTTTTCGATGATTGCTATTTCTAGCGCTTCGTGATTGTTGATTTTTTTAATAATCGCCGGCATCTTTGTTATGCCCGCAAGCTTAGCCGCCCGATATCTTCTTTCGCCGGCAATAATTTCGTAATACCCCTCTTCATTGCTTTTGCGCAAAAGAATTGGCTGGATAACGCCATGCTCTTTAATTGATTGAGATAACTCTTCTAGCTCATCTTGGTGAAAGCTGCGTCTAGGCTGATAAACGCCAGCAATAATTTTATTAATTGGAACGTTGTCAATCGAACTAGAGCCCTTCTCTTGTGGTAAATGAGCCTGAAATTGCTGTTGGCTATTATTTGAGACTAGATTATTTTTAGATTTGCTGTCTCCTAATAAAGCGGATAATCCTCTTCCGAGTTTTTGATCTTGTTTGGACGCTTCTTTCATGTTTTTATGGGTTAGTGTTAGAATTTTATGTTTTAAGATCACTTAGTTAGAATAAAAAAACTTAATTCTTTTTATCTATCTTAAGACATAAAATTGTACTTTATAGATGTTCCACGTGAAACATTTATAAATGCTTCATATTAATTATTAGCAAAATAAATAAGTTTCAAGGGTATTTTGACAAAAGTTTCGTTTGTTGATTTATACAAAATTAGGTGGTGTCTAATGATGCATGAGGTCTTTTTGTGATTTTTGGTTAGGGCTTTAGATCTCTATTTGATTGCTAAACTCTCGCTCGTTAGATGCTATAACTCTAGATCTTGACCGCGGCGTGAGCATTGGTGATCATGCTCTGTTCCTCAAACATGATCGCCAAGGTTCAACGCCGCAGACAAGATCTAGAGTTATAACTCACGCCAAAAAAAGATCTCGCGCCAACCTAAATCTAGATAAATTGATGTTATTTTAAAACATCGCGCATCAAATAAAAACCAGGCTTTTGCCCACTACCCCAAATTGCAGCGCGAATCGCCCCCGCAGCAAAAACATTGCGATTGGTAGCTTTGTGCGTAAGCTCTATGCGCTCGCCATCTGCAGCAAAAATAACAGTGTGATCACCAATAACATCGCCACCACGTAAAGTTGCAAAGCCAATCTCACCTTTTTTGCGCGGATTGTTTGCTCCGCTGCGCGCCATATTGCCCACATCTTTTAGATCGACTCCGCGGCCTTTTGCTACAGCCGCACCAAGAGATAGCGCTGTTCCTGAAGGAGCATCCACCTTGTTGCGGTGATGCATCTCTACAATTTCTACATCATAATCTTCGCGCAAAACTGCCGCCACTTTTTCAGCTAAAGTAAAAAGCAAATTAACCCCAACAGACATGTTAGAAGACCAGACGATAGCGCATTGCTTAGAATATTCGACGAGCCTTTGCTTATCTTCTTCAGAAAATCCTGTAGTGCCGCAGATAAAAATTTTGCCATTTTCGGCAGCTTTTTTGGCGCATTCTAAACTAAAGACGGGCGAAGAAAAATCTATGATTGCCTCGCAACTTTTAACAAATTGGTCGAGGTTTGAGGTGATTTTATAACCAGTTTTTTCTTGGCCAAGAAATTCTCCCAAGTCGGCTCCTTCAAAATTATTGCCTTTGCGCACAAAACCAGCGGCTAATTCTGCGATTGGATCGGCCAGAACTAATTCTGCGATTACCTTACCCATTCTACCAGATACTCCAGTTACTCCGATTTTCATGTGTTTTGAGAGATTAGATTAAATACGACTTATCTTGTTTGGAAGAATGTTCAAGCCCAATCTTAAAAAGACCGGGCTTGAAACAAGGTTAGAAATTGTAAGCAACTCCAAGTTTAATCATGTGCGCTTGAGCTGATGACTTTGCCTCAATGGCGCCGTCAGACTTAAGGCTAGATGATTCTATTCTATTAAATTCTAAATTGCCGGTTATTGCCTTTGAAGCAACAAACGAAACTCCTAAACCAAAAGATTTGGCTTGGGCAGAATGTTCTTTATTATTGTTAGATCTATCGTTTATTGAATAAGAAATTCTTCCTATTGATATTGGCACATAAAGAGCAACTTTATCAGTGACATCATAACCAAAATCTGCTCTAACTCCGTAGAAGGCTCCAATTTTTAGCGTTTCTTTTGGCAGGCTAGAATTTATTCTTTCGTAAGTAAATCCTGGGGCGACAAAAAAACCATCAGAGTTAAAGGCATATTTATAGCTTAAACCATAACCAGAAGATTGATTTCTGCTGCTGCTAATTTTTTCATTTACTGAAGAGACAGATTTATTTAAGCTGACTCCAACGTAATTTCCTTCAGTTTTAGCAAGGGCTGCCGAAGTAATTAAGGTTGTTATAACCGTAGTGGTGGTGAGAAGTTTTTTCATAGTTTAAAAATTATTAAGTTAGGTGATTTTATTACAGCAACTCTAGTATTTCTATTAAAGTTGCAAGATAGAATTTATTGCAACTTCGTTTTAAGTCAATTTATTTTGGCGCAAACTGTTTGCGCGCGCACTAGCAAAATCGCAGAAAAATCTTTGACGAAGCAGCCTTAGTATTTATACTCGAAGCAACCGAATTTTGCTTGCACTTCAGCAAAATAAGTATTAAATTTTTGCCACATTACCAGTTTCTATCAAGAGCTGCATTAAATTCTAAAATCATAAGTTTCTCTTAAAATAAAATGACTCAAAACCTACCTATTAAAGTTGCTGTTGCAAAAGATATTGTTCCGGTTTCTATTGCCGATGAAATGAAGAAATCTTACCTCGATTATGCGATGAGTGTAATTGTAGCGCGCGCCATCCCCGATGCCTGCGACGGCTTGAAGCCAGTGCATCGCCGCATTTTATATGCAATGTATGAAGGCGGCTACGATTACAACAAAGCCTTTAAAAAGTCGGCAAGAATTGTCGGTGAAGTAATGGGTAAATACCATCCGCATGGCGACTCGGCTATTTATGAATCTTTGGTGCGAATGGCGCAAGATTTCTCGATGAGTTTGCCATTGATCGACGGGCAGGGTAACTTCGGCTCGATTGATGACGATCCTGCGGCGGCAATGCGTTATACAGAGTCTAGGCTGGCGAAGGTTACGCACACAATGCTTGATGATCTCGATAAAGACACGGTTGATTTTGTGCCTAACTATGATGGCTCTGAAAGAGAGCCGCGCGTTATGCCGGCACGTTTTCCTAACTTGTTGGTGAACGGCTCGAGCGGTATCGCTGTTGGTATGGCGACAAACATTCCTCCTCATAATTTGGGCGAAGTGATCGATGGCGTTTTAGCTTACATAGATAATAGAGAAATCACGGTTGATGATTTATTAAAAATTATCCCAGGGCCAGATTTTCCTACTGGCGGCATTATTTTAGGGCGCAACGGATACGACTCTGCAGCCCGCACTGGGCGCGGTTCGGTAATTATGCGCGGTCGTCATAAAATTGAAAAGTTGAGCGGCGGAAAGCAGGCAATTATTATCACCGAAGTTCCTTATCAAGTTAACAAAGCTAAGCTTGTAGAAAAAATTGCTGAACTCGTTAAAGAGAAAAAAATCGAAGGAATCACCGATCTGCGTGACGAATCTTCTCGCGATGGAATTCGCGTGGTTATTGAGTTGCGCCGCGATGCGATGGAAGAAGTTATCATCAACCAACTTTATAGCTTTACCGTTTTGCAAAGCAATTTTGGCGTGAACATGCTGGCTTTGAACCACGGCAAACCTGAATTGCTCAACATCTTAGATGTTATTCGCATTTTTACAAACTTTCGCGAAACAGTAGTGGCGCGTCGTACCAACTTCTTGCTTGGTAAAGCGCGCGATAAAACTCACATCTTAATCGGCTTGGCTGTAGCGGTGGGCAATATTGATGAAGTAGTTGAACTAATCAAAAAATCGAAAGATGCAGCAGAAGCAAAAGAAAAATTGCTAAAGCGCAGCTGGCCGGCTGATACCGTGATGACCATCATGAAATTGGTGCAAGATAAAGGAAATATCATCAAAGATGGTAAGTTTTATTTCACCGAAATTCAGGCAAAAGCAATTCTTGATATGCGTCTTGCGCGCCTTACTGGCCTTGAGATGGACAAGATCAACGAAGAGTTAAAAAACTTGGCAGCAGAAATCGCTGGCTACCTAGAAATTCTTGCCAATCGCAATATTTTATTGGCCGTTGTTAAAAAAGAATTGGCTGAAATTAAAGAGCAATTTGCTGTGCCACGCCGCTCTAGCATTGAAGATAGCGAGTTTGAAGTTGACATGGAAGATTTAATTCCAAAAGAAGATATGGTGATTGTTGCTACGTTAAATGGTTATATTAAACGTGTGGCACTTTCGGCCTATCGCACGCAACGCCGCGGTGGACGTGGTCGCAGCGCGATGGATGTTCGCGAAGAAGATATCGCGACCGATATTTTTGTAGCCAATACTCACACGCCAATTTTGTTTTTCTCAAGCAAAGGTAAGTGCTATAAATTGAAGGCTTATAAACTGCCGCTAGGCAACCCGCAAGCGCGCGGAAGAGCTTTGGTGAATTTGCTGCCAATTGATCAAGATGAAAAAATCTCGACAATTTTGGCGCTGCCAGAAGATGAATCTAAGTGGAATGATTTGAGTATTATCTTTGCTACAGCTAGTGGCGACGTGCGTCGAAACTCTATGGATCAATTTGCCGATATTCGCTCTTCAGGCAAAATTGCCATGAAGTTAGAGGGCGACGACGCCTTGATTGGCGTGAATCTGTGCGGCGAGAAAGACGATATTCTTCTTTCTACTAAAAACGGAAAATGTATTCGTTTTCCTGTAGAAAAACTTCGCATCTTCCAAAGCCGCAATTCTACCGGCGTGCGCGGAATCAAGATGGATAGCGGCAATAAAGTTATGGCGATGTCGGTTCTAACTCATGCCGGTGATGATTCTGAATTAAAAGAAAAATATCTAAATATCGACTTAGAAAAACGCTTGGCACTTAGAAACGCGCTTGTATTCAATAAAAAATTGCAAGAAAATCCTGCTGAAGATTTATTGGTGCAACCGCTAGAAGTGCCTGTTATTAAGGGTGCAGAGCTTGCTCAAGATGTGATTGAAAAAATGGCGGTGGATGAAGAATTTATTTTCACCATCACTGAAAATGGTTATGGCAAACGTTCTTCGGCTTACGAATATCGCATTACGAATCGCGGTGGTTCGGGCATTACTAACATTATTACTTCTAAACGTAATGGTGATGTGGTTGCCAGCTTCCCGATTGAAGGAAATGATCAGGTGATGATTATTACTGATAAAGGCACGTTGATTCGCACTGAGGTTGGCACGGTGAGAATTTCGGGTAGAAATACTCAAGGTGTAACGCTGATTAAGGCTAAGGATGAAAAGGTTGTTTCGGTGGCGAGAATTGCGCATACTGGCAATAAAGAAGTTGATGAGGCAGAAGTTGGGGAAGAAAACCCTTCTGATGCTTTGGATGGCGCGGATGTTGCTGCGGCGGAGTAAATAAGTTAGTCACACGAGCTTGCGTAAAAACATGATTTGAGTTGTCGACAATTTGTCTACAACTCAAATTAGCAAGCTCGTGTTAGTTTAAAAACACCAACAAAAAACACCAAAATTTATGCAAAATTTAGACACTAGAATTGCTCTTTTTAAGGGCAAAAAAATCAGGAAAACCATCCATAATAATGAATGGTTTTTTTCGGTAATTGATGTTGTTGAAGCATTGACCGACAGCGTGAACCCGCGTGATTACTGGTATAAAGTGAAAACGCGACTTGAAGAGGAGGAGAAACTTCAACTGTCGACAATTTGTCTACAGTTGAAATTGGAAGCGCCTGATGGAAAAATGCGTGAAACCGATTGCGCCAACACCGAAGGCGTATTTCGTATCATCCAATCAATTCCTTCGCCAAAGGCTGAGCCAATGAAACGCTGGTTGGCTAAGGTTGGATATGAGCGCATGCAAGAAATCGAGAATCCCGAGCTTGCTACCAAGCGCACCAGAATGCTTTACAAACTTAAAGGCTATTCTGATGATTGGATCGAAAAAAGAATGCGCGGAATTGCAATTCGCGAAGAATTAACTGATGAATGGCAAAAGCGCGGCGCTGACGAAAATAAAGATTACGAAATTCTGACTGCAGAAATTTCTAAAGCAACTTTTGGCTTGACTCCAGCTGAATATAAGCAGCATAAGGGTTTGAAGCGGCAGAATCTGCGCGATCACATGGATGATTTTGAGTTGATTTTTTCGATGCTGGGCGAACGCTCAACCACAGAAATTCATCGCAACGAAAATTCGCGCGGCGTAAAAAAATTGAAGGAAGATTCTAAGATTGGCGGAGGCATTGCGGGCAATGCGCGCAAGGAGTTAGAGAAAAAATTGGGACGAGCGATTGTTTCGAAGAAAAATTTTTTAGGGAAGGGTGATATTAAAATAAAACCGTTAGCTTAAAATATAGTGTGGTTTTGGCAAAATATTTGAAAACAAAGGGCAACAAAATAATTAAATGACCTACACAATAAAAGGTAAAAACAATATTTACGAAGTTGTAATCGGCTGCGAAATTCACGCGCAAGTAGCTTCGCACTCTAAACTATTTTCGCGCGCGCCTGCCAGCTTTGGTGCGCCGCAAAATTCGCAAGTGTCTTTGGTTGATGCAGCCTTTCCGGGCATGCTTCCTGTTATTAACGAAGAATGCGTTAAGCAAGCGGTAAAAACCGGCTTTGGCATTAACGCGCAAATAAATTTACGCTCGGTTTTTGATCGCAAAAATTATTTTTATGCCGATTTGCCGCAAGGCTATCAAATCTCGCAATTCTTAGAGCCAATTGTGGGCGAGGGCTTTGTTGAAATTGATGTTGAAGAAAATGATGTTAATGACGGCAAGAGAAATTCTGGTGGCAAAAATTATATTAAAAAAACTATTCGCGTAGAGCGCATTCACCTTGAGCAAGATGCAGGAAAATCGATTCACGATCAAGACCCAAAATGCACTTTAATCGATTTAAACCGCTCGGGCGTTGCTTTGATGGAGATTGTCTCGAAGCCCGATATGAGCAGCCCTGCAGAAGCGGCTGAATATGTGAAAAAAATTCGCGCCATTGTGCGAGCGCTTGGCACCTCGGATGGCGATATGGAGAAGGGCAATTTGCGCTGCGATGCTAACGTTTCGGTGCGTAAAGTTGGTGAACAAAAATTA
>Ga0209550_10000859_pt1 | contig 29084 bp, 26 predicted proteins | sample LauGreSuBDMM15SN_2_FD_187567 | JGI IMG/M metagenome (GOLD analysis project Ga0209550, IMG submission 187567) | Freshwater lake microbial communities from Lake Michigan, USA - Su13.BD.MM15.SN (SPAdes) (version 5) | ecosystem: Environmental > Aquatic > Freshwater > Lake | place: Lake Michigan... | reverse complement strand
CATCATTTCCGGCAAGGTATCGAAGCAGCAGCTCGTCGTCGCCAACACCCGGGCCGCCGAATTGCTGTCGCACCTCTTCGATCGACGGCTCCGGCGGCTGCCATCCGGCCAGCTCCTTGGCCCGTTGGCTCGTCAAGATTTTGTCACGCAGATTAGGGGCAATGGCCGCGCTCTCCGCCTCACCCCAGAGACCCAGCGCGTACTGAATCATCTGGTCGGTGAGCTGCTTGTACCTCTCGCCAGCGATTACATTCAAGGTCGCCTGAACGCCAACGAATTGGGAGTACGGCGTTACCATAATCGGATAGCCTAAGTCCTGACGTACACGAACGATTTCTTCGAGCACTTCGGGCAGCCGGTCCAGCATCTTCATTTGCGTGAGTTGATGGCGCAGGTTGGAGATCATGCCTCCGGGCACCTGATGTGTGAAGTGCGCCTCGGTGTATTCGAGTGGCGTTCCAATTGGCAAGCCCTCGCGCTTGGCGACCTGGGCGAAGTGATCCGAAACCGGCCGTAGTGCATCTAGGTCGATCATCGGGGTAAATCCCAATGCGGCCGCATTCGCTGCCACATTGAACACCGACGGATTCGATGATCCGTTCGCCAGCGGCGGGATAGCCGTGTTGATGCTGCCGATCCCCGCCTTGATCGCCTCGAGGGCGCAGAGTGGGCCGAGACCGGTGTTGCAGTGTGTATGAAATTCTACGGGAACGCCTTTGGCCTCGCGCACCACGATTTGAGCCAAGACGCGCGTTCGATCGGGCGTCAACAATCCCCCGGGGTCTTTGAGGCAAATTCGATCGGCGCCAAGTTTGATCGCTTGCTGCGTGAGCTTCTTGTAGTACTCGTCCGTGTGCATGGGCGAGATCGAGAAGATCAGGTTGAGGATGGTCTTTAGGCCAACACGATGAGAGGCGCGAACGTGTTGCGCCCAAAATGAAACAGTATTGGAGCTGTCCGATATGCGGACTTCGCCCACACCGTTTGCCACCAACCGTTCCAGATACAAATGGGTGATTGAAGCGGGTGTGAACTCGAAAGAGGCCACGGCTCGCCCCGTAATTGCCCGCAGTGGTGTGCGGGGCATGAGCTTGGCGACGAGTCGCAATCGCTCCCACGGGTCATCTCGCAGCTCCCGTACTATTTTTTTAAAGAAAGCGGAAGCGATGATTTCTATCGATTGGAAGCCCGCTTGGTCGATAAGGGCTGCGACAGGAAGAATCGATTCGGTGCGCATACCTCCCGCCCACAGGCTTTGGTTACCGTCGCGCAGTGTCGTATCGACGAAATGTACCGGCTTCATCTTTTCTCCGCATGCTTGCTAGAACGATTCGAAATGAATACTCTGCAGACCCGCTTGGACGGTATCCGTGTACGACACGCACCCAGGTACCCAAAATACTTTGATGGGCAAGCGTCTCCCAATGCAAACTCCGCCTGTATCCAGCACCTTTAGGGTGCTGATTTTTCGCCTGTGTAAGTTACTGATTCCTGCACTAGACGAACGATATAGCCCACTGCAGGCCGCTGCTGTTCCTCGTAAATCTGGCCGACGAGGCCGGGCGTACGGGAAATTAAGGCAAAACCACGCATGATCTTCCAGGGGACACCAATCTCCCCGAGCAGTGCGGCTATCCCCGCAGTCGCGTTGATGGTGAGATGCTTGCCAAGCACGGCATCGACCTGTTGGGACAGGGTGCGCAATGCTGCAATGTGTTTGCCTGGTACGCCAGCCGCTTCGCCGACCTCTAGCAGCTTCGGAGTCCGGGGGTCCTCAGGACGAAAGTCGTTATGGCCGAATCCGGGTAACGGCCGTTTGGCTTTCAGGTATGTGGTGACAATTTCGCGGGCCATCTCATCGGGGTCCGTCGCCGCAATAATCTCTTCAAGGTGACGTCCGACTACCTCCATCACACCACCGAACTGTGTACCCATGCCGAGCAGTCCAGCAGCCACAGCACCCTGGATGGACTCAGGAGCGCCTCGGTATACATTTCGCGCGCTAATCGCACCTCTCATGCCGTGATCGACAAGGGTTACCAGCACTGCATCGAGGATTTTGGTCTGCGCTGGTGTCGGCATACTCCCCAGAATATAGAAGTAGATCATGTTGGTGAATGTCACCTCGCCGATCAATTCATCAACTAAACTTTTACCTCGAATCGTACATCCTTTTTCGTCGAACGTCGAAATCAAGGTCGTAGGTTTCTCGCTTTGCATAAATTTTCCTTTGCCATCTAGGCCTATGCGAGATTGCGTCAAATGACGCCGTCGCGCTTCATCACTTCAACTGATTCCTTGCTGTAGCCGAGTTCGTGCAATATCGATTCACTATGCTCGCCAAGCATTGGCGGTGGTACAGCGCCAGCATCGCGATCACCGTCGTAAAGGACTGGCCGACGCACGTTCATTACTTCGCCTTGGGTTGGGTGGAACAGTTTCTGAAATACCGCGTTGTGTTCCACCTGAGGATCTGCGCAAACCTCTTCGAGGGTTGCGACCGGCGCATGTGGTACATCATGCGCGGTAAGCCGCACAAGCCAGTGCGCACGCGGCTGATGCCGAAAGACTTTCTGCAACTCGGCTGCTAGGACCTCGTAGTTAGCGACACGTAATTTACGCGAGATGAAGCGCGCGTCAGAAAAGAACTCCGGTCGCTCGATTGCAGTGGTAAGCGCCTGAAAGAACTTGTCGACGCTTGAAAGATGCAAAGCAATTATTTTGCCATCCGCACATGAGAGCGCGTAAGATTGGGAAGAATGCGGTCGCGACACCGGTCCTGGAATCTTTCCCGTCGCAAAGTAACCCGCGAATGACGCGGTACCGAGCGCGATGAGGCTATCGAGCATCGCCACTTCCACATGGCGCCCTTTGCCTGTCCGCCCGCGCTCGACAAGCGCGCCGAGGATTCCATAGGCTGCATACATACCGCTAACTGCATCGGCCAGCGCCGGCCCGACCACCCGCGGATTTTCAGGATCAACGCTCTGGCTCAGATAGCCGCTCAGCGCCTGTGCCACCGTGTCATAACAGGGACGGTCCACATAAGGTCCCGCACTTCCGAAACCCGTAATCGAACAGTAAACAAGTCGTTGATTAAGTACATGCAGACGATCCCAGCCATAGTCCAAACTGCCTAGTACGCCAGGGCGGTAGTTTTCGATCAATACGTCAGCCTCCAGTACGAGGCGCCCCAACACTTCGCGCCCCTGCGCTGTCTTTAGGTCAAGAGTTAGGCTGCGCTTGCGGGCGTTGTACGCACGAAACGACGGACTATAGAGTTTCCCCTCGTGGCTGCGAAAGGGGTCGCCTTTGCCAGGCTGTTCGATCTTGACCACATCCGCACCAAGATCAGCCAGCAGCATGGCTGCGCATGGGCCAGTGATAAAGGTACCGAGTTCGAGGACACGGGTGCCTTCAAGGACGCGTGCCATACTGGCCTCCTGCTGGTAGTCGCGCAGATACCGAACCCAACTCCTGAAACGTAAGATAGGCGGCCAAGTTAATGAATAATGACGTCGGCGCAGTCTGAGTAGTGAGATTTTTTTTCATGTGTCTTTTATTGAGTACGTGCAAAGGTGCGATCAGTGGGCCAAATATTTAATTTTAGGAAAATAGCTTGTTTCTTTTTGATTATTACTGCCTCAAGTTGCTGGCAATTCAAACATGCCCTTTGAAAGCGTAGCGATGAACGCGGTGATTTCATCCAGTTTCACTACGTCAGCATATTTGGCCTGGAGATCGCATAGTGTCATCGCATGACTTGCTTGCGCCCGATCGAAGCATCCCTCCTCGACTACCGTGACGCGATAGTTGTTTGAGAATGCGTCTACTACGGTTGCACGCACACACCCACTAGTGCTGGTGCCTGCTACGATCAGACTGTCGGCACCAAGCAGCGTCAGATAGCTTCCTAGCGGGGTAGCATTAAATGCACTGGGTTTTTGCTTGTAAATCACGATGTCTTGCGGCTCGGGAGCGATCTCTGCCACAAAGGAATCGCCGTCCACATTAGTCCCTTGAGTGCTTACGCGCTCACGGCTGCGGCTGTTTTTCCAAGCTCCGGCTCCGGCATCCCAATTGTCGGGTCGGCGAACACCCGTTGTATAGATCACTGGCAAATCCTTACTTCGCCCTACAGCAATAAGACGCTGTATCGCCTTGATCCCTTCCCATGCCTCAGCACCACAGGAATTGCGCCAGCGCTTGATGGACTCAAGAATTGGCTCAGGCCTATCCCCGCAGAAGTTGTAGCTAACGTCGATGATGAGAAGAACCGGCCGTTTGCCGAAGCCTTGGCGCGCACCAAAACCGCTGGCAGCGAATACTTCCTTGTCGCGCTCGGTAAGAAATTTGTTCCAAATTGGCTCGTGCATAAGAGTTTTTTTAATCCAGCGTTATACCTATTCGGCGAATTACTTTTTCAGCGTGGCCACTCTCCTGCTTTAGGCTTCGCGCATATTCAGCCGGGGTACTACCAACCGACACTGAACCCAAGTCAAGAAATCGCTGCACGATTTCGGGCTCCTTCATTATTTCAGCGATTGCGACAGATAGTTTGTTCACGATCGCAGGCGGTGTCATGGGTGGCGCGACTATACCGCTGGAGGCCATCGAAACAAACCCTGGCAGCACCTCGGTCACAGCGGGGACGTTGGGCAATAAAGGACTTCGTGTTTCACCAGCTACTGCAATCGCACGTAATTTGCCGGCTCGAATATGCGGCATTGCTGAACCCATGATCATAAACATCATGTCCACATGCCCTCCTAATAAAGCAACAATAGTAGGTCCTGTGCCATTGAATGGAATTGGAGTAAGTTGTACCTCGGCCATCAATTGGAATAATTCGCCAGCGAGGTGGCTGGTACCCCCGGCACCCGTAGTAGCGTAGTTCAGCCGCCCGGGATTAGCTTTTGCATAGTTAATTAACTGCTGTACTGTTTCGATGGGCAGCTTGGGGTTAACTACAAGTACGTTGGGACTCTCGACTATCAAGGAGACGGGAGTAAAGGCTTGTGGATCAAAGCTGAGTTTAGTAAAAAGGTACTTATTAGCAGTGAGAGTCGGTGAAGGTGTTAGCAGAAGTGTATGACCATCGGGAGGGGATCGAAATACCGCTTCAGTCCCAATATTACCTGATGCCCCCGGGCGGTATTCAATAACAACTGGTTGCCCCCATTTTGTTATTAACCTTTCCTTGAGAAGATTCAAGGACACGTCCGTTGAGCCTCCCGGCGCGTAGGGGCTGACTAGTTTGATAAGTTTACTTGGGTAGTCTTGGGCATGTGCAGGTATGGCAAGCCCCATTGCAGCAACAAGGAATAAAAAGCTAAACCGAATATTTCGAATTATCATAGCTGTATCGTCCTTAAATTAATTTCGATTAAAAATAAACTTATGTCCTGAGCGAAGAGCTCGACCGTAAATTTTGTAATCCCATTTTTTGTAGTTCTTTTATATGGAACATACAAAATAATTAAGATAATTGATAATAAAGACTGGATCGTAGCTGTCAATGCATTTCACTAAGTAATAACCCCGTGTATCTCCAGCTCTATTTGATTAATTTAGTCTCCTCGCTCTTCAGTATCAATTGGGTCGATAAAATGGTTTTTCTTTTCCGACAACAGTGGTACGGTGCAGGCGACGGATGTCTGGCAGCTTGTAGCCCCCGGTAGCGCGGTGTACCAAACAGCGGTTGTCCCAGATCACGACGTCGCCGTCACGATACTTGTGGAGGTAATGATAAGGCCGTGAGATTGTGTTGATGGCCGCGAACAATTGATCAAGAAGCGGCTGAGCCTCAGCATCGTCCATGCCGTCAATCGCGATGGTGAAGCGCGGCGAGACATAAAGCGCCTGGCGCCCTGTTTCATCATGTGTACGCACCAGAGGCTGCAACACCTTGGGCCGGTCTTTGATCCTAGCTTCATAGAAATCCTTGGCGTCAGGACGGTCCTTTGAAACAACCACACGCGGGTTGATGGTCTTGGAAACGTGGTGCACTCCAAAGCGCCCTGAGATCTTCTGCTGGATTTCGCCGGGCAGCGCTTCATAGGCTGCATACATATCGCAGAAATCCGTTTCGCCGCCCTGCGCTGTGATGGAAACGGATTGTAGGATAGTGATATTGACCGGAATTTCGTGGTGAGACGAATCCGAATGCCAGAAGTCGCCCGCATCGACTAAGCCCACCGCCGTGCCGTCGGGGCGAATTTCATTGGACAAAATCAGAACTTTGTCATGATCCGGGTGGGCGTATCGGGCGTTTTCTTGCCATTCCAGCTCACCAAATATTTCCGAGAATACGACCTGCTCCAGTGGCGTCAACGCTTGATTTCGGATCACCAGCATCTGGTGGTCTAGGAAGGCCTGGTAGATCGCATCCGACTCGTCACGCGATAAACGCCCGAGATTAACGTTGGTGACTTCAGCCCCGCAGCCAGTGGCAAATGGCCTAACCTCTAAATTTTTTCTCATAATCATGGTCCTGTTTGCTGTTGTGTTTGATCTTCAAATGACAACGCAGCTTATTCCATGACGGTGCCGGTAACGCGGATCACGTTGCCCCAGCGCCCGCTTTCCTGCTTAAGGAACTCTGCAAGCTCTGAGGGATTACTTCCGACCGGCTCGATACTTAATTCAAGTAAACGTTTTGCCACGTCGGGTTCCTTTAATGCTTCAGCAACTGCAGCAGAAAGCGCGTTTGCTATTGCTGGTGGTGTTTTCGGAGGGGCCACCATGCCGTGCCATGTCACAGCGAGGAACCCCGGTAATGCTTCGGATACGGTCGGGACATTGGGGAGCAAAGGATTCCGTTTTTCACTGCCTATTGCTAGCGCACGCAGCTTGCCTGTCAGAACATGTTGCTGGGCTGTACCGAATTCCACAAACAGCATATCCACTTGGCCGCCTATCAGGTCGGTTACAGCGGGGCTCGTGCCCTTGTACGGTACGTGAACAATTTTGACGCTGGCCATTGATTTAAAAAGCTCGCCAGCAAGATGGGAGCTGGTACCGCCTCCGCCCGTTGCGTAATTGAGCCGGTTTGGATTTGCTTTGGCGAAGGAAATCAACTTCTGCAGGCTGTCAGCGGGGGCCTTTTGGGGGACCGTGAGCACGAAAGGCGTCGTAGCCATTAGCGAGATCGGCACAAACGAATCCGAATCGTAGGGGAGCTTGGGGTAAAGCGTTCTATTTAAGGCAAGCGGACCCGGTGAAGAGACTAACAGTGTGTAGCCGTCGGGAGCAGATTTCCATACAAGCTCAGCCCCAATATTGCCGCCGGCGCCGCCACGGTTTTCAACGGTTACCGGTTGACCCCATTTTTTCTGCAGCCTTTCAGCAACGACACGCGCTATGCGATCGGTCCCACCACCGGGCGTGAAGGGGACGATTATCTTGATTGGTTTGTTCGGATAGTCCTCTGCTTGAGCAGTCAACGCGCACGCCAACACTGCAACAAGCAGTATTTGGCTCCATAACGTTTGTTTCATTCTCAATGTCTCCTTGTAGTTTTTTAGTTTTTTTGATGTTCTTTTATATAGAACGTTGATCCGAATATAGAAAAACAATGCTTTGACTTTAACTTGTGCAGTCAAGGTATTTGAATCGGTAAAAACCCGCGAATAACCTGCGAGTTAAGAAATAAAAGCTCGGCGCTTCGGCTCTGGATCAGGAAGGGCTCAGGGCGAAACCTTCGACTCTTCCGCACATGAATCCAAGCCCGCCTGAAGCGAAATAGCGTTGAGCTTGCGGCCGATAAAAACGATACGGCTAAAGCGTGTCTCGTCGGCCTTCCACGGCCGCTGCAGGTCACCCTCGAGCAGCATGTGCACAGACTGAAACACCAGCCTCCGTGGCTCGCCGTACACATCGATGATGCCCTTGGCTCGCAAGATGTGAGGCCCTTGCTCGGCCACCACCGCTTTAAGCCAGCGGCTAACTGCGACATAGTTCATCGGCTGCTGCGACGTCAACGCAACGCTGCCGATCTGATCGTCGTGCGCGTGGTCGTGCGGCGGCGCATGCCCGTAGTTTGGGGCGCAATGTTCGTCATGCACATGACCGGCGAGACCGTGCGCAGGCTGCAGAAAGTCCGGCTCTAGCAGCGAGATGCGCTCTAGGTCGAAGCCACCTCGCTGCAGCACCTGGTCGAGCGCGACGTTGGCACGTTGCGCGCGATGAATTGGGGCCAACGGGTTCAGCCGGACGATACGTGCCACGATGACCCGCAAATCTTGTTCGGTCACCAGCTCTGTCTTGTTCAACACGATCTGATCGGCGAATGCGATTTGTTCGGCGGCCTCAAAGCTGTCCGCCAGCCGCAGGCCGATGTGTAACGCGTCGACCACCGTCGTGACTGAGTCGATTACGGTACGCTCGTGCAGGAACGGGTCGACGAAGAAAGTCTGCGCCACCGGGCCCGGGTCGGCCAGACCAGTAGTCTCGACGATGATCGCGTCGAACGGTTTGTCGCTGTCCGCGCGCTGGCCCAGCAGCATGTGCAGCGTACGAATTAGGTCGCCACGAACCGTGCAGCAAATGCAGCCGTTGTTCATTTCGAACAACTCTTCGTCCGCGCTGACGATCAGTTCGGCGTCGATGCCGATCTCCCCGAACTCATTGACGATCACTGCGTAGCGTCGGCCATGATGCTCACTCAGGATCCGGTTGAGCAGGGTGGTTTTGCCGGCGCCGAGGTAGCCAGTGAGCACCGTCACAGGAATACGTTTTTCCATGACATGCTCTGCGCCAAATGTCTCCGCATTCAGCGAATTTTCCATACACCTGCTAGAGCCAGGGCATCAGTGACGCATGAATCACATCTGGTACACCTTCGTTACCCACTGAGCGGATCGCCAGATCCACATCCTTCAGGCCAAACTTGTGGGTAGTGACCTTTTCCAGCGGAAACCGGTGCGAGGCTAATTGCGCCAAAGCCAGTTCGCAGGCACGGTAGCTGTGACCGCGGGCGCTCTTGAGGGTGATCCACTTGAGCGTCATCTTTGCCAGCGGGAAGTTCGGAAAGTCGCCCATCTCTCCCTGCACGACCATAGTCCCACCCTTGCGCTTAAGCGCCTCAATGCCCAGCATGATCGGGAATGTGCCAGCGCCCGCCGTGCAATCGAGCACCACGTCCACGCCGCGGCCGCCGGTAAGTTCCATGATGCGCACCAGTGGATCAACTTCCTGGACATTGATTACGTGGTCGGCGCCTAGCAGCGTAGCCACTTCCAGCCGCGCGGCGTCCTTGGAGGTGCCAGTGACTATGATCTTACTGGCGCCCGCCTGCTTGCAGATTACCGTCTGCGACAAACCCTGCTGCCCGGGGCCCTGGATCAGCACCACGTCGTCATAGCCGACATCACCATCAAACAGCGACCATTCAACGCCGTTTGCCATGGGTGTCACTAAGCCAGCCAGCTCCGGGGTCACGCCAGCCGGTACCTTGTGCACCACCGAATTCCAAGGCAGGTAGGCGTATTGAGCAAAGCCACCCCACAGGTACGGCGGCTTGTCAGATGATGTGTAGCCATAGCGGATGCCGTCGGGGTTGCTGCGCCAGTCGGTGTTTTCGCAATGGCGGTATTCCCCGCGGTGACACCATTCGCACTTGTAGCAGCCGACATAATGCTCGACAAATACCAAGTCGCCTTCCTTGAATCCCTTGCGTCTGGTGAATTCGCTGCCGGCCTTGGCGATATAGCCAATATTCTCGTGGCCCATGATGACCGGGCCCCTTGCCAAGGGCTGCTTGTACATTTTTACGTCGGTACCGCAAATGCCGGCTACTTCCATTTTCAGCAAGGCGCCGTCTGTCGGAACGTCCGGCATCGGGAACTCGCGAATCTCAATCTTGCTCGGGCCAACTTTGACCGCTGCCAGCACTTTTTCCATATTCATACTCCAATGATGTGTTATTTTTTTCGAAATGTTCAAAGCGATTCGTCAGCGCCCAGCACGCCAGCGGCGCGCAAGGCAGCTGCCAGCCACTTCGGCCGAATATCCTTACCGCTGAGGATGTCGGCGATACGTTTTTGTTCATCTGCCACCTTGGCGGCGGCCAGTGGAAGCAGTGACGCCACCTTCTCACGTTCAACCGCGACGACGCCGTCAGCGTCACCCACAATCAGGTCACCTGGGCGAATCGCCACCGCACCGCAGGATATCGGCCAGTTAATGCGGCCCGGAATAAACTTGGTCGGTCCATTCGGATTAGCGCCAACAGCAAAAACTGGAAAACCCAGTTCGCGCAATTCATCCGTATCCCGCACTGCAGCATCGATCACCACACCGGCTAGACCGAGTTTTTTGCAGGCGTTGAGCATGATGGAACCCATCAGGGCGCAAGTAGTGTCACCCTTACCGTCGATCACCAGCACATCACCGGGCTTGGCCATGGCCATCGCCGCATGGATCATTAGATTGTCGCCGGCGCGGACCTCGACCGTGAATGCGGGGCCAGACATGCGCATTTCGGGCGACACTGGCGCGATGCGACCGTCAAGCGCGCCCCGACGCCCGGCTATGTCGGCCAGGATCGAGGTCGCATACCCCGAGGCCGCGCGCACCGTCTCGGGCTCCACTCGGTCGAAGTCACGACGAATGTCGGACAGCTCATGGTTTGTCTTCATGGTGTCTTTTACTTCCTGTTTTTAAACTGTCTTGTGTGGGTGGCCCCGACGCGTGAGCAAGGCGTCAAGGCGCGGATAGACCTTGCGAGCATTGCCTTCGAAAATTTTGTACCGGCTTGCTTCATCGAGCGTTGTGACCTGGTCAATGTAGCGCTTGGTGTCATCGAAATAATGGCCAGTCTCGGGGTCGATACCGGGCACTGCGCCTTTCATCTCGGAGGCAAACATGATGTTGTTGATCGGGATAACCTTGGTCAGCAGTTCGATGCCCGGCAGGTGGTAGACACAGGTGTCAAAAAACACGTTGTTCATCAGGTATTCGACCAACGGTTTTTTTTGCATGCTCAGGCACAGTCCTCGGTAACGCCCCCAATGGAAGGGCACCGCGCCGCCGCCGTGTGGGATGACAAACTTCAGCGAGGGGAAATCCGCAAACAAATCTCCCTGAATCAGTTGCATGAAGGCCGTGGTGTCGGCGTTGATGTAGTGAGCGCCGGTATGGTGAAAGTTCGGATTGCAGCATGAAGAAACATGAATCATTGCCGGCACATCGAGCTCGCACAACTTTTCGTACACCGGGTACCAGTATCGATCGGTAAGCGGCGGTCCGGTCCAGTATCCGCCCGACGGGTCGGGATTGAGATTGACACCGACAAACCCCAGCTCATTGACGACGCGTTCGAGCTCGGCGATGCAGTTTTTGGGCGACACGCCAGGAAACTGCGGAAGCTGGCCGACACCGACGAAATTGTCGGGCAGCAGCGTACATAGGCTATGTATCAGGTCGTTGCTGATCGTCGTCCATTGTTTGCTCATGGCCTCGGTGCCGACGTGGTGCGCCATGCCTGCGGCACGAGGCGAGAAGATTGTCAGGTCACTGCCGCGGTCTTTCTGCAGCTTGAGCTGAGGTTGCACGCTTTGAATCAATTCTTCGTCACTGATGCCCAAGTCCGCGAGGTCGGTTGCCGTTGGACGACGAGCCGGGTCTGCCAACCCGGCGAGTTGCTTGTCGCGAAACAGATGCAGCGCCGGCGGCTCGGTTGTGTAATGGCAATGGATGTCAATAATCATGGCAAGTTAGTAAGTAAGGACGTGATTGATGCACCTAGCGTGGCCTTGCGCCAACGGCATCCAGAAACTGGACCACTCGGGCCGGCGCGTTGTCTTCGGTCTGTTCTGCCGACGGCATGTCCCAATATTCTGCGCCCGGCAGGCATTCCTCGAGGTAACGCGCTGCCGACGTGGCATGCGACTCATCGCTTCCAGGAATCACCAGGCATGGAATGTCGAGTCTCATTAGGTCTTCGGGCTCGGCGCCGGGCGCGGTGTCGCGATCCAGCAGAGTACGAGCCATCCCGGCTACGACCAATTTGTATTGATCAAGACTTTGCTTTACATAACTGTCTGAGAACACTCGGTCATTGCGCAGCATTGAAGCCCATGGCCCACCGCGTGGATCGGCATTGAACGACTTTCCGTCCCTGGCGACGAGCTCCGCGACGGCTCCCAGGCCATTTTGCTGGACAAACGCCAGATGCTCGGCGAATCGTTGGTGGCCGTTGATGCGGTACCTGGCACCACCGACTGGCCAATACAGAACCATGCTGAGGGTGGCTTGCGGATGCAATGCGCCGAACGCTGCTACCGGACTACAGCCCATGCACCCCCCCATCAAATGGGCCTGCGCAATATTCAGGTGGTCAAGCAGACCTTTGCCCTGGGCCACGTAGTCAATCCAAGTGACCCGCTCAACCCGGCCACCTGACTGCCCGGTCTCGCGCCGGTCAAAGACGATACAGCTGTACTTTCGGACCAGGTTGTCCATCAGTTTGATCCTAGCGTAAATGCCGAGCGTGGACCATTTTTCCAGCGTTGCGTCGAAGCCCCCGGGAGAGAACATTAGCAAAGGAGGTCCCGATCCCAGGACCTCGTAGCGTGTGCTGATGCCGTCAATCAGTGCGGTGGGCATGGCTGTCTCCTAGTTCAAGCAGCGGGTTTGAGCGGTATGCCGCCTTTGATCTGACGGCACGCACGAACGTCTTCGGCGTAGGCCGTGATGGCATCGAGAGAGACGCGTGCGACGTTGGCGTATGTCTCAGTCGGTGCATCGAGCTGGGTCGCGGCATAGCCTATCGCGGCGTGCGCCATGCGCATCCGGCCATCCAGCCACGGTCCGCCGCCGAGTCCGCCGATCACAGGTACTGATACCGCACTCACCACCGCAGGGCCGGCCACCGGGCCGGAGTGCGTGAAGTCGATCAGAGCCGCGCCAGCTTCTTCAAGGCGTCTGGCCTGCCCTACCAGCTTGTCAGTCATCTCTGGAGCAAGCTGGGCACCGGTCTTGAGCATGGTCTTGTAGTCAATGCCCAGTTGCAAGGCCGTCTGTGGAGTGATGCCGAACTGCGCGAACACCGGGATACCGGCACGCGCAATTGCACTCACTGCTTCTGGGAAGTCCGCAGCGCCATCAAGCTTGATCATATCCACACCAGCCTCTTTAACCAGGCGGATAGCGGCACGCAGAGCGGCATCGGTGCTTTCCTGCAAGGGGCCGAAAGGGAAGTCGACACTGACCAGGGCACGCCTGACACCCCGGCGCACCGCCTTGCAGACCACGATCATCTCTTCCATCGTGACTTCAAGCGGATTAGGTTGGCCCCACAGGTTGATGCCTACGGTATCGCCAACCGAAACGATGTCGACCCCTGCGCGATCAACGATCTGTGCCATTTGGTAGTCCCAGACTACAACGCCGACGATCTTACGGCCGTCGCGCTTCATCTGCTGCAACGCGGAAACGGTAACGGGGTTGTGGTGAGTTTGCATGTTTGATCTTTCTTAATGGTGTCGCTATGCCACCAAGCCTTGCGTGCTGGGGGCGAACAGCGCATCGACCTCGACGGACTGTGTGATGATTCCTTGCGCCAGCGCCGACTGTAGTGCCTGCTCAAGCATGGGGCGGTTTGGCGCAATGCCATAGGGCAGGGGGTCAGCACCAGTGATATTGAACACGCGGCGGTGCATGTCGTCGACGGCAGTTTGTTTGTCGATCTGACCGTTCTTCAGGCGCTGCACATAGAGGTTCTTAGCTTCGGCAAAAGCATGGAATATCTGCACAGCCAGTTCTGGGTGCGCCTGCAGCACCTCGTCCTTGACGACAATCAGATGGTTTATAGGGTAATGGCCGGACTGACGCAAAGCCTCGAAGCCAGCCTCTTTTGCGTCAGGAATGAGTTGCGCGAAAACCGGTGAATCCACCTCTATTCCGATAGCCGCGGCCAACTCGCCGGAGGCCAGCATGTCCGCCATCTTGCGGCCCGTCTCAATGGGTATGACATTGGCTGGTGGCCGGTATTCTTCCACATGCTCGTCACCCGACAGCACCCAGGTGATCTTGCTCAGGTCAACGCCATACTGGTTTTGCAGAACGCTGCGCGCCCACAGCCCGGTGGTGACGGTATAGCCGCGATTCACACCAACACGACGGCCTTCCAAGTCTTTCGGGCTGCGGATGCCTACTTTGGTGTTGTACACGATGGCGCCATGGTGGAAGGCACGCACCAAAAAAATTGGCAACGCTGTGAAGCGCTTCCCGTGGGCGCGTGCGCATACGTAGGTGGTCAGTGCCATTTCGCTGACATCGAACTCCATCTTGCGCACCATGCGGCGAAACCCATCAATGAGGACGGGTACTTCCTCGAAGATAAACGAAAAGCCCTGCGGCTTGACAGTGCCGTCTTTCAGGGCTAGGTTATTCCCCTGGGTGCGTGTAACGGTTTTTAGCCTGATCTCGTCGGACATAGTGTGGTTTGTCTCCGATTGAATTGAACAATCAACGTGTGCCCGTTGCATCTGACTTCGAAACGTTTAGCAACATTCGCAGCCCTCGCCCTCGATAAAGGCGAGTGAATTTTTTTGCCATGCATAAGGCAGGTCGTCGGTAAGTATGTCTGTCACCGGCTTGAAGATCTTGAAATGGTGGCGCCGGTCACCGTCGCTCCAGAATGCCACCACGGTTTCCAGCGGCGGACATCCGGGCAACGCGCAAACGATCTCTGTGACCAGAACCACAGCGATTCGATCTAGCTTGAACCGCTGACGTGTCAACTCCTGCACCCGATCCAGCGCCTGCAGCTGTAACGCACTCTTGCGAAACGACCCCAACATGGTGCGCTCCGGTTCGCCGCTTACGCTGGCTCATACAGTTGAGTGCTTCTTGCCCGGCTCGGCGCGCAGCGCTTCGCTGGCAGCGTCCTTAAATTCCTGATCGGTCTGCAGCACGATCGCGACTGAGCGTACCCGCTGGGTCTTCGGATCGGTGCCTGGTGGGGCTTCGCCTTTCTCTAGCAGCGCTTTCGCCGCCTTCATCAAACGCTGACGCGCCATGATGATGCCGTTATCTGTTGAAACCAGATTCTCGCGCGTGCGGTCCTGGATGAAGCCCATGCTCTCCTGAAGAGAAGCGTCTTGCATTGCGATTCCATCGATACCGCTGTAAGTGGTTTTTGCCTTCTGAGCCGCACGGTCCATCAGGTAGTCGTTGTCCTTATTCTGCAGAGGACGATAGCTGCCGGGGGTAGTAAGAACATGAATACCCTTGCCGTCGTTCATGGCCTGCACTTCGGGCTCGGTCAGTGCGCGTGTTGGGTGGTAGTCAAAGCTCCAGGCCCAGTTGTTCTCATCGTCGATTGGCACCCAGAAGTGACCGTGGACAGGGTGGTCACCGCGCGGCGGTATCATCGTGAAACAAGGCATGATCCAAGGTGTGATGCGCCAGTAGTATTTACCCTCTTCGGCATTACGGCGCGCGCCTATGAACAGGCCACCTTCGGCAGGTACCACCTCGAACACCGGCTTCAGGTCTTTGATGTTGTACTGGTTTCCTTTTGCGCCCTTGAATAGCGGGTCTGTATTCAGGTTACCGCTGTGCAGGAACGAGACGTGACTTGAATCGATGCCGCCCTCTAGAGCCTGCAGCCAGTTACATTCCTGGCTGCGCTTGGATGTAAAGCTTTGGCTCGCCGGTACCGTGGCAAATTCCCATTCGGGCAGCGGCGGTTGCAGCTCTGGAGAGCCCATGTAGATCCATATCACACCGCCGCGTTCAGCCAGCGAGTAGGACTTGAGCTTAATTTTATTGCAATAGCCGCTCTCGCTCGGTTCCGAAGGGACCTCGACGCACTGGCCGTTGACGTCGTATTTCCAACCGTGATAAGGGCATCGGATGCCGCTCTCTTCGTTTCGGCCAAACCAAAGCGACACGCCTCGGTGTGCACAAAACTCGTCGATCACGCCCAGCCTGCCTTGTGTGTCGCGAAACGCAAGCAGGCGCTCCGACAGCAGTTGAAGCCGTACCGGCGGGCAATCGGGCTCCGCCAACTCTTCGGCCAGCAGGGCGGGCAGCCAATAACTGCGAAAAAGGTTACCCATCGGCGTGCCGGGTCCGGTCTGGGTCAATAGATCGTTCTGTTCTTTTTTTAACATGATGGATTTTGGTCTTTACGTTGGACTTGAAGCACCCTGGTTTGCGTTCCTTATGAAAGAACTTTGTTCCTTCATTTAAAATTATGCTAGCATAAAACTATATTTATTGTCAACTGTTGATGGGAGTCCAAGTTATGTCGGGTATTTGTCAGCGCATCACTTTGTGCAAACCTGCTGATGTCGAAGTTGGCAAGGCGATCCGGGTCGAGAAGAGTGGTCTCGTGCTTGCGGTTTTCAATCTCGATGGGGAGTTTCTCGTCACTGACGATGCTTGTACGCATGGTCCGGGTTCTCTGTCTGAGGGCGACATCACAGGTGATGTGGTCGAGTGCGACTTCCACAACGGCTCCTTCAACATTCGCACTGGAGAGGTGGTTCAGCCGCCGTGCATGATCCCGCTGAAAACATACCGTACGATGGTTGACGTTGACGGCTTCGTGTCGATAGAGTTCTGATGTCTGCTTTGGACGTCCATGTTAGAGGTACGCTTCCGATTTGGGTCCGCTTGAATCAGATCGGACTGCTACTCCGTTGAGCAGCGTTTGAGGGTTAACCCTGATCAGTTTCTCATTGCCCTTACTAAAGCAATTCGATAAGATTAGAAATCTTTATACAGAACATGATTCTGTATAAAAGAACAAAAGACGCTGCACGATGTACGGCTCATGAAACCCAAGATTTTTATGTCCAAAGAAGAAAATTACGAGCGTATTGCGAAGCCGAAGAAGACGCCGGCCGCGGTCAAGCCCAAAGAGAGCTGGGGAGCCGATGTGATCGTAGACATGCTGCACCGGTACAAGTTGCCGTACGCGGCGCTGAACCCGGGGGCAAGCTATCGCGGGCTGCATGACTCGATCGTCAACTACGGCGGAAACATGCCCTCAATGATGCTTTGCCAGCACGAGGAAACCGCGGTTCAGATCGCCCACGGCTACGGCAAAGCAAGCGGTAAGCCGATGGTGGCAATCCTGCACAACTTGGTTGGGCTGCTGCATGCAAACATGGCGGTGTATTACGCTTACATCGATCGCGCACCGATTTTCATCGTCGGAGCCACTGGCCCAATGGACGAAACCAAGCGCCGTCCCCGGATCGACTGGATTCATTCGGCGCAGTCTCAGGGCGCCGCTATTCGCGATTACACCAAATGGGACTACCAGCCAACCACCGTTGAGGGCGTGCCAGAGGCTTTCGCTCGTGCTTACTCAGTAATGATGACCGAGCCGCAAGGTCCGGTTTACCTGTGCTACGACGCTTGGCTGCAGGAAAAGAAACTCGTGCACCCTGTGCCGCTGCCCCCGAAAAACTTCCAAACAGTGCCAGCGCCGATCGCTCCTGACCCCACTGCTTTGGCGAAAGCCGCCGATACGCTGTCGACAGCCAAGCGGCCTGTGATTTTGACTGAGTACGTCGGCCGGGATCCGAAAGGCTTCGATGCGCTAGTTAAGCTGGCAGAGACGCTGGGCGCGCCGGTATACGACCTCAACATGCGCCTAAGCTTTCCCGGTCGGCACCCACTCAACATGAGCATGTCCAAGGATATCTTTCGCGACGCCGACGTGGTGCTATGTTTGGATGTGCGCGATTGGGAGAAGCCCACAACGACGCTAGCCAGCACAACCCGCGAACTGGTAAGCCTGGTGCCCAAGGGCTGCAAGTGGATAGATATCGGTTTCGGCGACCTGAATATTTCAGCGTGGGCGATGGACTACCAACGTTTTTTATATGCCGATCAGCGCATTGTGGCTGACACTACTGTGGCTATGCCTGCGCTCACAGCCCTGCTCAAGCAGCGGGCTCGTAAGGACGAGAAACTGACCGCCCTGGTGGCTAAACGTAGCGCCGCTACCGGCCGCAAGCACGCCAGCCTTCGTGCGCAGTGGGCCGTTGACGCCAAACAGGATTGGGAAGCAAGTCCGATCACGCTGCCGCGCCTGTCCAGTGAAGTCTGGGAAGCAATTAAGGACGAAGATTGGGTGCTGACCGCCGGAACGTTGGAGGACTGGACTCGCAAGCTGTGGGACTTCGACAAGCCGTATCGCCATGCTGGCAAGTCGCTTGGCACTGCGACCCAGTTTGGCATCTCGTTGGGCGTGGCGCTGGCGCACCGCGACAAGGGCCGGCTGGTGGTTGACATCCAGCCCGACGGCGATCTGATGTTCGACGCCGGCGCGTTGTGGGTCGCGGCCAAACACCGCATCCCAATGCTGTTAGTCATGTACAACAACCGCGCCTATTTCAACGACTGGGAACATCAGATCCGCATGGCCAAACAGCGCGGCACTCCGGTCGACCGTGCTTACATTGGCATGGACTTGGATGACCCAGCGCCCGACTTTGCTACGCTGGCGCGCTCGATGGGATGGTATGCCGAAGGCCCGATCGATCAACCCGGCGACGTGGCGGCGGCATTGAAGCGCGCCATTGCCGAGGTCAAGGCTGGTCGTCCGGCGCTGTTGGACACTATCACGCAAAAACGATGAAAGACTAACCCTAAATTAAAACGACTGTTGGCTTCTACCGTCAAACGTACGCGACGATCATTTTTCACCTGGCCCGTAATGGCTTTGCCAAACAGGCTTGCAAATTGAACCCTGACAAACTCACGCCCTTTATGGGCTGGCCTATCTGCTGCAGGCCGGTGTCTACTTAGAAACCCTGATGAACCCTTAAACCTAAACGTTACAAACTGGAGAACTATGGACGATAAACAAAATAATGGCGTTGCAATTCCGTCTGGCGGTGCAATTGGCATCGAGTCGCACTATCACAGCAAAAAAGACCGCGTTTTCGTGCGCGGCATCCAGGGCAGCTACAACCTGTCCACGGAACTGGCCCGGCTGCGCGCCATGCCCCGGGTTCGCAAGGGCTCGGAGATTAAGTTCAATGACGGTCCGCAGGCCTTCAGCCGGCATTACGTCGAGCCCAAGGATGGCATCACGCAAACCTTCCACCTTCACCTTGAGGAGTATGGCCCCGGTGGCCGCTCGCAGAAGCACGGCCATGTCAATGAGGCCGCGTTTTACATCCTCGATGGCGAGGGTTACGAGATCCACGACGGCATTCGTTACGACTGGAAAGCCGGAGACATTGCTATTGTTCACAACAACTGCGTCCACCAGCATTTCAACGCCAGCGACACCAAGCCGGCCCGCGCTTTGGTCATCAAAACCAAGCCCATGTATTTGTTTATGAACATGCTGTTCCAGCAGCAGGTCGAGCCACGCTCCACTGTTGCAGCGCCAGGTGGCGAAGGCTTTCAGGTTCGCGAAGGCGAAGACAACTTCAATCACGCTGATTAAGCGCGATCTACAAACAAATGATTGGAGAACGAAATGGCATGGAGTGAATCAAAAGTCTGGTTGCAGGGCGACACGCATAAAGACCTGTATCAGGCTTTGCTGGATGACGCGACTACTGCGCCGGCGCGTAACGCCAAGCGCAAAAAGGTAGTGCAGCCCAAGGAAATGCCATGGGAAATGTCCCGCCAAGGTCTGCTCAAACACCTGCTCAATGAAGGCATGAACACGCGTATGGAGACGGTCGACGCTTACATGCAGATCATTCCTCCCGGAAGCCACTCGGGCAAACACCGTCATCTGGCTGAGGAATGCCTCTATGTGCTGGAAGGGCAAGGTTACGACATTCACCAGGACTGCGACGTTGAGATCACTGACACCTATAAGTGGACACCGCAGAAAGAGACAAAACGCTATGAATGGGAGGCCGGCGATGTGATCTATATTCCGCCAAACACGATCCATCAGCATTTCAACGCCAGCCCTGACCGCCCGGTGCGGCTGATCTCGGCGATCAACCGGATTTTCAAGTCCAGCGGCCTGAACGATTTGGAACAACTTGAAGACGCGCCCGAATTCAAGGCCGGCACCATTCTGAGCGTTGAGCTAGTTGCTAAGTATTTGAAGGCAGCTAAATAGACCGCCGAGATATTCTGAGCCTTGGTTAGGAAATCTCAAGCAATGAACGACAGCAGCAAAAACGCCAAGGGCTCTGTCGCCATCGCGAAAAAGTTCGAATCTAATAAGGACACCACTTATACACGCTGGATCGCCAAGGAAGGGCTGGACATCATTGACGCAATGTACGTTCTAAACCTGCACACTGTCGATTTAAAACCGTGGGCGCGGCGCGGTGGACGCGGCGTTTACCTGAACCACGACGCCTCGTGGATTTCGACCGACTGCTACGTCTGCGAGATTTCTCCGGGCAAGCAACTGGCCCCTCAGCGCCAGCTTTATGAAGAGATGATCTACATTCTCGACGGACGCGGTTCGACCAGCGTCTGGAACGACGCAGGGGTCAAGGTCAGTTTTGAATGGAAGGCTGGCGCGATTTTCGCTATCCCGCTGAATTCCTGGCACCAGCACTTCAACGGCTCTGGCAAGGACCCCGCTCGCTTTGTCTCGGTCACTAACGCTCCGGTCATCATCAACGCTTTCGGCGACCTTGCCTTCGTCTTCAATACGCACTACGACTTCAACAACCGTTTCGCTGGGGAAAGTGACTATTTCGCCCACAAAGGTGAGCAAAAGGGGCCGCTGCTCGACACCAACTTTGTCGCCGACGTAATCAACCTGCCGCTCATCTTCGCCAGAGAGCGCGGCGCCGGCGGCGGGCATATTCGCTTCAGCATGGTAGATGGCTGCATGAGTAGCCACATCTCTCAGTTTCCGGTGGGTACCTACAAGAAGGCGCATGCCCATGGTCCAGGCGAACACGTGATCGTATTAAGTGGCGAGGGTTACAGCCTCATGGGACAGGAGGGCGAGGAGCCACGTCGCTTTGATTGGGAGGAGGGCGCAATGTTCGTACCGCCCAACATGTGGTTTCACCAACATTTCAATACCGGTTCCACGCCGGCGCGCTACCTGGCATTCAAGGCCGAGGGTGTGGCTATGAGCAACTCCCAGGGTCTACCCAGGTCCTGGATCAGCCGGCGCATCGGCGGCCACCAGGTCGACTACGCCGACGAAGCGCCCCAAGTGCGGCAGACCTTCGCCGATGCGCTGGCAAAGGTGGGCCTTAAGCCCCGCATGGACGAGGTTTACCAGGCTGAACTCCTCGAACTACCGCCCGCGAACCTGTCACGCGGCCCGTGGGTTCGGGAAAGTACGCATGAATAAGAGAACTCGTCTTATTTTAATTAGCTAAAGTAAAGTAAATTTCTATATCAATGGACAGTTGGGAAGCGCAAAGTAAAGGCGCAGGATAAACCTAGAGCAAATTTCGGCGAACTACAAAAACTGGAGACACCATGAACATCAAGAAAACCTTGCTTAAAATCGCACTTTCGCTGATGGCGTTGGCCGGTGCCAGTGCCGCATTGGCCCAGACCCCTCTGGCCATCTATGAAGGCGCCGACCGTCTGGACCGTATCGTCGCGGCGGCCAAAAAGGAAGGCACTCTGACCCTCTACACCACGATCGCCGAAAAAGACCTTGCGCCGCTGATCACGCCATTTGAGAAAAAGTACGGCATCAAGGTCAATATTTGGCGCGCCGGTACCGACAAGGTACTGCAACGCACCTTGGCAGAGGCCGCCGCCAATCGGCATTCCGTCGATGTTGTGCATTTCGGTTCACCCGAAATGGAGGCTTTGTCGCGTGAGAAGCTGCTGCAGCCCGTGTTCTCGCCGGCCTACCGGGACCTTCAGCCCGGATCGGTGCCGGCACACCGCGAATGGGCCGCTACATTGTTATCGGTATGGGTACAGGCTTACAACACCAGTCTGATCAAGAAGTCGGACCTACCCAAGACCTACCAAGATCTACTTGACCCAAAATGGAAGGGCAAGCTTGGAATAGAGACCAAAAACCAAGACTGGTTCGCGTCGGTGGTCGATGTCACTGGCGGAACTGAAAAGGGTCTGAAGTTTTTCCAAGACCTGGTAGCAAGCAACGGTGTGTCCGTGCGTAACGGTCATTCGCTGTTGACGAACATGGTGGTCGCAGGTGAGGTGCCGATGGCTTTGACGGTCTACAACTACATGTCCGAGCAGGCAAAGAAGAAGGGGGCGCCGATCGACTGGTTCGCGCTTGAGCCCGCGATCGCCCGTTCCAATGCGGTCGGTGTCGCGCGCCGCGCCCCGCACCCTGCCGCCGCTATGCTGTTTCACGAGTACATGCTGACCGACGCGCAGATGCACATGGTCGCGCTCGATTACGTGCCGACCAACACCAAAGTGGCATCACCGCTGAAGGGAGTGAAGATATTGATTACGGATCCGATTCGCTCGCTCGACGAGGCCGATAAGTGGACCAAGTTATTCGACGACACCGTCGTAAATCGCGGTCGCCGCTAAATCTAGACTCTACACGCCTGGGGCGCTCGCGCACGGCGCGCGAAGCGGCCAACGTGCAAGAGGTGGTGCAGGTCACGCTCTAGGAGACTACAGCTGGTGCGATTCATGGGATCACTCCCACCTTGGCTACCCACTTGGGTAGCAGAGTTTCTTCTGTGCTCCTAATCTGGCGCGTCCAGGAGCTCAACTGCTCCCAGCCAGGCCTGCAGCTCAAACGCGGGCGGGGCAAGACGAAGCTCACGACTTAACCGTAAAGGTGTGACGAAAATGCTCGCCGCACTGAACATGCGCTCAATAATATTTAGTTATTTGATTTTCTCGACAGCGCCTGACCGGTAAGCTTTTTTTGACTCCGACGAATGTATATGGTTAAATCATATTCGGTTCAAATAAAAGAATGATGTTCCACATAAAAGAACAATATAGCTACCACCAACCAACACTGAGGTACGACATGCCCCACGATAAAGATCAGACCCATTGGCACGAGCCATCAGGCAACAAAAAAGCCGGTTTCGGCGAGTTCCGCAAGCAGCCCACGCCCTACGACGCCTTTATGGAGTCCGAGGGCATCCCGGTGTTCCGCGACATCGGTATCAGCAAGGTGCAGAATCTGCCGCTTATGCCGTGGAAGCGCACCGGCGGCAAGGGCCATTTCATTCAGCTTTACGGTACAGAGACCAAATGGGGCTGTTATGTGATCGAAGTCCCGCCGATGGGTGCACTGCATGCGCAAAAGCATATGTACGAGGAAATTTACCTCGTCGTCGAAGGCCGTGGCACGACCGAAGTCTGGCAGGACGGAGACACCAAAAAGCATGTGTTCGAGTGGCAGAAGGGCTCGATGTTCTCGATTCCGCTGAATGCTTGGTTTCGCATCGTCAACGCCACCTCGGGTGGCGCACTGCTGTTGGCGGGCAACACCGCGCCGAATGTACTTAACCAGCTGAACAACGTTGAGGCAGTGTTCAGCAACCCATTCGTCTTTCGGGACCGATTCAGCGGCGCCGAGGACTTCTTCAAGCCCAAGGACGACATCGAGCCCGACCCGGTTCGCGGTCTGGCAATGCGGCGCACGAATTTGATTCCAGACGTCATCAACTGCGAGTTGCCGCTGGACAACCGCCGTTCGCTCGGCTACCGGCGTGTCGAGCCGTTCATGACCAACAACTGCTTCTACTTTTGGATTGGGCAGCACGAGAACGGTCGCTACTCGAAGGCGCACGCCCACACCTCTGCGGCGATACTTATCTGCCTGAAGGGCAAGGGCTACACCTACTCCTGGCCAGAGCGCCTGGGCGAGCGACCGTGGGAGAGCGGGCATGCCGATCAGGTGCGCCGGCTCGATTACGAGCCGGTCGGTATGGTGTCGGCCGCCCCCGGTGGTGCGCGCTGGTACCACCAGCATTTCAGTGTGTCGAGCGAACCGTTCCGCCTCACCGCTTGGTTCGGGCCGCACAACCCGGGGCGCGATCCGGGTGCGCCGGGCGACAAGCACACCGACTACACCGCGATCGACGTCAACGAAGGGGGCACAGCCATTCCGTACTGGATGGAGGATCCTTATGTCCGACAGGAGTACGCGGCCACGCTGAAGAACAACGGTGTAGCCAACCGTATGGAAGCCGCCTGGTTCGACCCGCCTACTGGCGAGTCAAATGGCGAGGTCGTTTCATCCAAGCCACCCAGCGGCGACTGAAAGGGTCCCCGGTGACTGGCGTCGAGGGTGGTCGTGTATTTTTTAGCAATGTTCGGCGCAGCCTTGAGGTCGAGGACGAGATCCGTCTCGTCAGCGTCGGTGTCGACATCGGGTCGTCGACCTCGCACCTGGTGTTCTCGCGCCTGCTGCTGGAGCGGCTTGACAACCGTTATGTGGTGTCCGAGCGTGTGGTTTTGCACGAATCCGAAGTGCTTCTGACACCGTACGCTGAGGATCACACAATTGATGCCGACGCGTTGCGTTCCTTTGTCGACCGCCAGTATGCGCTGGCGAACGTCACGCCCGAGCAGGTCGACAGCGGTGCCTTGATTCTGACCGGCGTTGCGGTACGGCGGCGCAATGCCCGCGCAATCGGTGAGTTGTTCGCGGAGCAGGCTGGCAAGTTTGTCGCCGTTAGCGCCGGTGATGCGCTGGAGACGACGCTTGCCGCCTTCGGCTCGGGCGCCGCGGCGCGATCTATCCGCGAGGGCGCACGGGTGATGAACATCGACATCGGCGGCGGCACCTCGAAAATCGCGGTGTGCGAGGCCGGCGCGGTGGTCGAGTTCAGTGCGCTCGACATCGGTGCGCGCGTTGTCGCAATGGACGACAGCGGGCGCGTGAAGCGCATCGAAGAAGCCGGTGCCCTCCTAGCAGCTGAGGTCGGGCTGCCGCTTGCCATTGGTGCAGTGCCCGATGCAGCAGGCCTGCAGCGCCTTGTCGAGTGCATGGCCGAGCGGCTGTTTGAAGCCCTGCAGGGCCCGTCGGTCAGCGTCGAGACGGCGGCGCTCCTGCGGCTGGAACCGCTGGCTGGCGCGCGCCGCCCTGATGTCGTGTGTTTTTCGGGCGGAGTATCCGAATATATTTACGGGCGTGAAGCGCATGCCTATGGCGACCTGGGGCCGGCGCTGGCTTATGCAATTCTGCGACGCGTGCAGGCTTGGGGCCCACGAATTGAGCCGCCGGACCAGGGCATCCGTGCCACCGTGATCGGCGCGTCGCAATACACGATTCAAGTTAGCGGCAGCACAATCTTCGTCGAGCCGCAGGCTACGCTGCCCTTGCGCAACTTGCCGGTCATCACGCCGGTCTTGCTCTTGCATGAGGAGCAGCTCGATGTCGATAAAATCTCAGCCAGTGTGCGTGCGGCGCTGCACCGCATGGACTTGCTGCTGAGCGACCAGCCGGTGGCATTGTGCTACCGCTGGCAGGGCTCTGCCACCTACGCGCGGCTGGACGCATTTTGCCGCGGTATTTCGGCTGGCCTGTCCCGAATTCTTGATCAGGGCCTACCGCTGGTTCTGGTGGGAGACGGCGACATCGGCGGCCTCGTCGGCATCCACGCTCACAGCGTACTGCAAATCACGAACTCTGTCGTTTCTATCGACGGTATCTTGCTGCAGGAGTTTGACTTCATCGACATTGGCGCCTTGCTCGAAACCTCGGGTGCCGTGCCTGTGGTGATTAAATCTCTGGTGTTTCCACAGACTGCGGCGCTTGGTCGCGACGAGGTGCACCGCCTGCGCTGAGCAGCGGAGCTTTTGCACCTTTTCCCCTCACATCGCGATGGACGCACAACGTACGCATGCCTGGCAGTCGATGTACCCACCTCTGCAAAGCCACGCCCATGGCTGGCTAGATGTCGGTGACGGCCACCAAGTTTATTGGGAGGAATGTGGTAATCCGTTCGGTCAGCCTGCGCTGTTCGTGCACGGCGGACCCGGCGCTGGCTGCACGACCGACGATCGCCGCTGGTTCGACCCACGCAGATACCGCATCGTACTGTTCGACCAGCGGGGCGCAGGCCGCTCGCGCCCATGCGGCCGGCTCGTTGCGAATGACACCGAGCACTTGATGCGCGACATGGAGACACTGCGGCGCCACCTCTCTATCGAGCACTGGTTACTGTTCGGCGGCTCCTGGGGCGCCACCTTGGCCCTGGCCTACGCGCAGCGCCACCCCGAGCGTGCGCGCTCGTTGGTATTGCGCGGCGTTTTCACTGCGACGGCGCCTGAGCGGCACTGGCTTTACATGGCCCAGGGCGTGGCAACACTGCACCCCGAGGCCTGGCAACGGCTGACCCTCATAATCGCAGCAACGCAGCGCACTGATGTACTCAGTGCGCTGGCGACGCAGTTGCACTGCGACGACGAGGCCATCGAGTACACCGCGGCGCGAGCCTGGGTGCAGTGGGAACAGGACCTGATGGACCATGAGGTGCATATCCCAAAGGCGCATACTCTTCAGCGTCTAACCGATGACGGCGCATTGCTGGCAATGGCACGCATCGGCGTGCACTTTGCGTGCAACGCGTTCTTTCTTGAAGAAGGCCAACTGCTGATCCAGGCCGCACGGCTGAATACGGTGCCCGGCATCATTGCGCTGGGCGAGCACGACCTGGTTACACCGCCCTCCGCCGCAGTGGCGCTGCACCGAGCCTGGCCCCACTCGCGGCTGCAGCGAATAGAGGCAGCTGGCCACGCGTCTAGCTACCCGCCGATGGCACAGCAGCTGATCGCAGCGACCGACCATTTCAGCGAGACTCCGGACCACATCGGTGACAACATGATCGCATCTGTTCCATAGTCACAAGGAGACCCGTTCTAAACGATTCGAGCCCCAGCTTCGTCCCGCTGTCTGTTAGCAAGAGAGCATGTGGTCGATCGAACTGGCTCCGATTTCGTAAACAATCTTATCCACACGCTCGACATCGACTCCGTAACGGCCCAGGCGGGGGTGCGCTTTTATTGCTTGCACGAGTCGCCCGTAACTACGGTGGCTAAAGAAATTCGCTACGGCTTACTGCCGGTGCCGGCCATGAAAGTCCGGTGAGGCACGTCGCAGCCGCATTGTTTTCAACGGCCGCAAGCACGACGATGCTGCGCTTCAAGCAGTCTTGGACGCGTGTGCGGCCAAGTCGACGGCTACGGCACGAGATGGACGAGCCGATCCGAGCCTTGACACCACGCGTTATGGCTTGCGCTTTTGTGTATTCATCCGCTGGTAATTTAAGGGTTATCACTGAGGTTAATGCATTGACAGTCAATCATGTATCCAATACAGTGAAATATCTGTATACGAACCGATGTTCCATATATAAGAACAATAAAAAGGAAAGCATACGCTTCACCTGAAATTCTTCTATCGCATCGAAGTCGTTCATACCTTGCTGCAGCAAGCCCAAGAGTTTTTAATAATAAAGTCAGTTATGTAAAGCGCACCTTTATGATTGTTTCTATATTGAGGCTAAGTGTTTTATTTCAATGAGAAATTATTGATAATCAGATGTATTCCTTCATGTATTTAGGGTTATTGCCGAACGCTTCAATCGGGACACAAGATAGTTTTTTTTCGAGGTTAATTTAAGGACGATACAGCTATGATAATTCGAAATATTCGGTTTGGCTTTTTATTCCTTGTTGCTGCAATGGGGTTTGCCATACCTGCACATGCCCAAGACTACCCAAGTAAGCTGATCAAATTAGTCAGCCCCTACGCTCCAGGAGGCTCAACGGACGTGGCCTTGAACCTTCTCAAGGAAAGGTTCATGACAAAATGGGGACAGCCAGTTGTAATTGAATACCGCCCGGGGGCATCAGGTAATATTGGAACTGAAGCGGTGTTTCGATCCCCTCCCGATGGGTACACGCTTCTGCTCACCCCTTCATCGCCTCTCGCTGCTAACAAGTACCTTTTTACCAAGCTACGCTTTGATCCACAAGCTTTTACGCCCGTCTCCTTGCTAGTCGAGAGCCCCAACGTACTTGTCGTTAACCCGAAGCTGCCCATCGAAACAGTACAGCAATTAATTAACTATGCAAAAGCTAATCCCGGGCGGTTGAACTATGCTATCTCGGGTAACGGGAGTACTAATCACCTCGCCGGCGAGTTGTTCCAAATGATGGCTGAGGTACAGCTCACTAAGATTCCCTACAATGGCGTTGGTCCCACTGTTGTGGCTTTAGTGGGAGGGCAGGTGGACATGATGTTCATGGTCATGGGTGCAGCAATGCCGCATATTCGATCAGGTAAGCTGCGTGCGATTGCAGTATCTGGTGAAAAACGGAGTCCTTTATTGCCCAACGTCCCCGCTGTGACCGAGGCTCTGCCAGGATTTGTTTCAATATCCACGAGCGGTATCGTCGCACCACCTATGACGCCGCCTGCGATTGTCAACAAGCTATCTGTCGCAATCGCTGAAATAATGAAGGAGCCCGAAATCGTGCAGCGATTTCTTGACCTTAGCTCAGTGGCGGTTGGTAGTACCCCGGCAGAATATGCATTAAACCTGAAACAGGAGAGTGAATACGCTGAAAAAGTGATTCGCCGAATAGGTATAACGCTGGATTAAAGAAAACTTTTGTCCGTGAGCCAATTTGAAACAAGTTTCTTACCGAAAGCGACAAGGAAGTATTCGCTGCCAGCGGTTTTGGTGCGCGCCAAGGCTTCGGCAAACGGCCGGCTCTTCACATCATCGACGTTAGCTGCAACTTCTGAGAGTCGATACAGCGGCTTATTGCTGCGGGGGTGCAGCAAGGATTTGCCTGTGATCTATACAAAGTATGTTCGCCGACCAGATAACTGGTATGCCGGAGCCGGGGCTTGGAAAAATAGCCGCAGCCGTGCACGACCCTTCAATCGGGTCTGTAGAGTATTCATTTCGAATCGTTCTAGCAAGCATGCGGAGAAAAGATGAAGCCGGTACATTTCGTCGATACGACACTGCGCGATGGAAACGCAAGCCTGTGGGCGGGAGGTATGCGCACCGAATCGATTCTTCCTGTCGCAGCCCTTATCGACCAAGCGGGCTTCCAATCGATAGAAATCATCGCCTCTTCTTTCTTTAAAAAAATGGCGCGAGAGTTGCGAGATGACCCGTGGGAGCGATTGCGACTCGTCGCCAAGCTCATGCCCCGCACACCACTGCGGGCAATTACGG
>Ga0209550_10000858_pt1 | contig 29104 bp, 35 predicted proteins | sample LauGreSuBDMM15SN_2_FD_187567 | JGI IMG/M metagenome (GOLD analysis project Ga0209550, IMG submission 187567) | Freshwater lake microbial communities from Lake Michigan, USA - Su13.BD.MM15.SN (SPAdes) (version 5) | ecosystem: Environmental > Aquatic > Freshwater > Lake | place: Lake Michigan... | reverse complement strand
CAATTGCAAATCGTACGCCTGAACGTGCAGAAAAACTGGCGGAACGTTTGCATGGCAATACCTTAAGACTCAGTGAATTGCCTGATCAATTAGCTAAATTCGATGTGGTGATTTCTTGTACTGCTTCGACCTTACCGATTATTGGTTTAGGCATGGTTGAACGTGCTATCAAGAGTCGTCGTCGCAAACCTATGTTTATGGTGGATATTGCTGTTCCGCGCGACATTGAACCAGAAGTAGGTCGACTCGATGATGTGTTTTTATATACCGTCGATGATTTAGGTTCTGCAGTACAAACAGGCATGGAAAATCGTCAGGCAGCTGTTGCGCAAGCTGAATCGATTATTGAAACACGCGTGCAATCATTTATGCATTGGGTAGATGGCAGAGCAGTTGTACCCATCATTCAAGATCTGCAAGAGTCGAGTGAGCAAATGCGTCAAGCTGAACTCGAACGTGCACGTAAGTTAATCGCCAAAGGTGAAGATATAGACTCCGTGCTGGAAGCGCTTTCTAAAGGCCTGACAGCAAAATTTCTACATGGCCCACAGCAGGCTTTGCATAATGCAGAGGCGGATGAACGGGCACGTCTAGCTCAATTACTGCCGCAATTATTTCGCACCAAACGCTAGGTAAATTTATCCTGCTTGCTCAACTATGATGAGCTTTACCCTAGCCGCGCATCGCTAATGATGCATGCCACAAGAATTAACTCTATCCCTCGATGAAAACTTCTTTGTTGTCTAAGCTTGATCAGCTCGCTGAGCGACTAGAGGAAGTCGGTACGCTGATGAATCAAGAGTCAGCCACAGCAGATATGAATCAATATCGCAAGCTAACTCGCGAACATGCTGAACTCGAACCCGTAGTGGGTTTTTATTCGCAGTGGCGTGACGCTCAAACTGATATAAAAACTGCGCAAGAGATGATGCAAGATCCCTCCATGAAGGCGTTTGCACAAGAAGAAATCGAGGCAGCGCAACAGCGTATAGCGGCATTAGAACTTGATTTACAAAAGATGTTGCTGCCTAAAGATCCAAATGATGAGCGGAATATTTTTCTTGAAATACGCGCAGGCACCGGTGGTGATGAATCCGCTTTATTTGCAGGTGATTTACTACGTATGTACACACGCTATGCAGAACGTTGTCGCTGGCAAGTAGAGATGGTGTCGGAATCTCCTTCTGAGATTGGTGGCTATAAAGAAGTGATTGTGCGTTTAGTAGGTCAAGGTGTGTATTCACGCATGAAGTTTGAATCCGGCGGACATCGCGTACAGCGCGTACCTGCTACTGAAACACAAGGTCGTATTCATACCTCTGCATGTACCGTAGCTGTGATGCCAGAAGCAGATGAAATTAGCGATGTGAATATTAATCCTGCTGATTTACGAATTGATACCTTTCGCGCTTCCGGCGCTGGTGGACAGCACATCAATAAAACCGATTCTGCAGTAAGACTTACACATATTCCAACTGGTATCGTGGTGGAATGTCAGGACGATAGAAGCCAACATAAAAATAAAGCACAGGCTATGAAAGTGCTGGCTACACGCATTAAAGATGTGCAATTGCGAGCACAACAAGCGAGTGAAGCTGCTACGAGAAAATCATTAGTTGGTTCGGGTGATCGTAGTGAACGCATTCGTACTTATAACTTTCCACAAGGTCGCATCACAGATCATCGTATTAATTTAACGTTGTATAAATTAGAGATGATGATGGAAGGTGATTTAGATGAATTAACCAATACGCTGATGGCTGAACATCAGACCGAACAACTTGCTGCACTCGCCGAAAGTCAGGCAGATTAAGTCTGCATCCCAGGTCATTCATATGAAATTAAATAAAATTATTTTATTACTGATTACACTCACTAGTTTCAGCTTGTTAGGGGTAGGCGCTTATTTACAATTCCAACTTGATATGGCGCCTTGCCCTTTATGTATCTTACAGCGCTATGCATTTGCAGTAACCGGCTTGCTTTGCTTAATCACTTTTTTTTCTGCAAAAAAAAGTACGCGACTTGGCTCTTCATTCGCAATGATTGCAAGTCTGAGTGGTGCAATCATCGCAGCACGTCATTTATGGATTAAAGCGCATCCTACTGTCTCATGTGGCATTGATCCTCTAGAAACTTCGCTCAATAAAATTATCTCTGCCAAGCTTTTACCATTTTTGTTTCAGGCGGACGGCTTATGTACGACAGAATACGATCCCATCTTAGGACTGTCTATTCCACAGTGGTCTGTTATTTGGTTTGTGGCTTTCTTTCTAGCCCTCAGTTTTATCGTGATTAGAAAGTCGGATTAAGCTAACTCTATGCGAATTGATGCATTACTGCGCGCTAGCGCGATAGACCAACTCGAAGCGCGTATTTTGATTGCGCATGCTTTGCAATGGACTCGTATCGAACTGGTCACACGCTCCCAAGATGAACTCAGCGATGATGAAATCAGAGCTGCACAGTCTGTGTTACAACGCCGTCGTGACGGCGAGCCGATTGCCTATATTACGGGCGAGCGTGAATTTTTCGGCTTGAAGTTAAAAGTCACACCTGCCGTTCTCATACCTCGACATGAAACCGAATTATTAGTAGAGAAAGCAGCACAACATTTGCATGCAAAAAGTAGCGTACTTGATTTAGGAACCGGCTCTGGTGCAGTTGCCATAGCACTCGGTCATTTACGTGGGGATGCACGTATTACTGCGACCGACATTAGTCTGGCTGCATTAGATATCGCTGAGCAAAATGCTACTACACACAACATTAGTATTAATTTTTTACAGAGTGATTGGTATGACTCAGTAAAAAATAAATTTAATTTGATCGTCAGTAACCCACCCTATATTCCATTAGGTGATGCACATTTATCGCAAGGTGATTTACGCTTTGAGCCAGCGGATGCATTAACAGATTATTCGAATGGCTTAAAGGCGATTGAATTGATTATTCGCGGCGCTCCGCATCACTTAGAAGACCATGGATGGTTATTACTCGAACATGGTTACGATCAGGCGCAAGCAGTCAGTGAGTTATTTCACAATCTAGGTTGGCATGACGTACATTGCTGGTCTGATCTAGCAGGCATTCCACGCGTCACTGGCGCTCAGTTTAATTAATTTTCTCTCCCTTCAATTTTTCCACATTTATGTTTTTGTATTGCTAATTCATGCTGCCTTCTATAGAACAACGCTTAGCCAACGAACTGGCCGCCCGTAATGAACAAGTTGCTGCTGCGATTATCTTGCTTGATGAAGGCGCAACTGTGCCTTTCATTGCGCGTTATCGCAAAGAAGTCACCGGCGGACTGGATGACATCCAACTACGCTTATTGGAAGAACGTTTACGTTATCTACGTGAATTAGAAGCTCGTCGTACTGCTATTCTTTCTTCGATTGAAGAGCAAGGAAAAATGACGCCAGTTTTACAGCAAGCCATCCTACTTGCTGAAGATAAAACGCGCTTAGAAGACCTTTACTTACCCTATCGTGTAAAACGCCGCACTAAAGCACAAATAGCGCTTGAGGCAGGGCTAGAGCCCTTAGCAGATGCATTATTGTCGAATCCCACTTTAGATCCTGAAGTGGAAGCTGCACGTTTTATCAAACCCGCTTTCACAACAGATCAAGGTGACAATCCTGGTGTGGCTGATACCAAAGCTGCACTTGATGGTGCACGTCAAATTTTAATGGAGCGTTTTTCTGAAGATGCAGAATTGCTGCAACAGTTACGCGAGTATTTAAAAGAACATGGCGTAGTCGATGCAAAAGTTATAGAAGGCAAACAAGAAGCCGGTGAAAAATTTGCTGATTACTTTGATTACTCAGAGCAGTTTGCAAAAATTCCTTCACATCGCGCTTTAGCATTGTTCCGAGGTCGCCGCGAAGAAATGCTGACCGTCACATTACGACTCGATACAGAAGAAGAAAAACCAAAATGGGATGCTCCTCTAAATCCCTGTGAAAGTCGTGTCGCTGTGCGTTTTAGTGTGAGCAACCAAAATCGCTTGGCAGATAAATGGTTAATGGATACCGTGCGCTGGGCATGGCGTGTGAAAATTTTTCTGCATCTCGATACTGAATTCATGGGTAAGCTGCGCGAAGAAGCGGAAGGCGAGGCAATACGCGTATTCGCACGTAATCTGAAAGATCTCTTACTCGCTGCTCCAGCAGGCCCACGCGCGACGATGGGTTTAGATCCTGGTTTACGTACCGGCGTAAAAGTTGCTGTGGTTGATGCAACAGGTAAAGTGGTTGATACCGCGACGATCTATCCACATCAACCAAGAAATGATTGGGATGGCTCTTTACACACGCTAGAAAAACTCGCCGAACAACATCAAGTTGCCTTGATCTCAATTGGTAATGGAACTGCATCCAGAGAAACAGACAAACTAGCGCAAGATTTAATTAAGCGTAGACCTGATTTAAAACTAAATAAAATTGTTGTCTCTGAAGCCGGTGCTTCTGTTTATTCAGCATCTGAATTCGCTTCACGTGAGTTACCTGAACTAGATGTATCCATACGTGGTGCAGTTTCTATTGCACGACGTCTGCAAGATCCATTAGCTGAATTAGTGAAGATCGATCCTAAATCAATAGGTGTAGGTCAGTATCAGCATGATGTATCGCAAACTCAATTAGCGCGCTCACTCGATTCTGTAGTCGAGGATTGTGTGAATGCTGTTGGGGTTGATGTGAATACTGCTTCTGCTCCATTGCTAGCGCGCGTCTCAGGTTTAAATGGCAACGTAGCGCAAAGTATCGTAGATTATCGCGATAAGAATGGTAAATTTTCTTCACGCTCTACTCTGCGTTCCGTTCCACGTTTAGGTGAAAAAACATTTGAACAAGCGGCAGGATTTTTACGTGTGATGGATGGCGATAATCCTCTCGATGCTTCAGCAGTACATCCTGAATCGTATCCCTTAGTAGAAAAAATTCTTGCTGAAATTAAGAAAGAAGTGAAACAAGTCATTGGTGATAGTGCGCTTCTAAAATCCTTAGAACCAAAACGCTTTGCGGATGAACGCTTTGGTTTACCGACTGTTGTCGATATCTTGAAAGAACTCGATAAGCCTGGTCGCGATCCGCGCCCTGAATTTGTAACGGCCAGTTTTAAAGACGGCATAGAAGAAATTGCAGACTTAAAACCTGACATGATTTTAGAAGGCGTTGTCACTAACGTGGCAGCCTTCGGTGCTTTCGTTGATATAGGCGTGCATCAGGATGGGTTAGTACATATTTCTGCTCTGTCCCATACTTTTGTGAAAGATCCACATAGCGTGGTGAAAGCCGGACAAGTCGTCAAAGTAAAAGTGGTGGAAGTCGATCCTAAACGTAAGCGCATTGCGCTTACTATGCGACTGGATGATGCCCCTACGCCCGCTGGCACCAAGCCTCAGCAGCGTGGTGATCGTACCGATGCGGCTAGACTAGCTACACAACAGCGTCGCGAGCCAGCAGCCCCTTCGAATGCAATGGCAGCGGCGTTTGCGAAATTGAAAGTTTAAGACTTAAAGCCTGTATTTAAGGCAAAGTCGGCAGCAGTTTCACATTTTTCCTATAATGCAGACATTATTTAAAGCGAGGATCTTATGAGCGAAATTCAAGGCTGGATTAAAGAAACCGTGACCACACATCCTGTGGTGTTATTTATGAAGGGAACTGCACAGTTTCCTCAATGTGGTTTTTCGGGTCGTGCAATTGAAGTTCTCAAAGCCAGTGGCGTACAAGACCTGGTGACTATCAATGTGTTGGAAGATGATGGAGTTCGTCAGGGTATTAAGGAATTTTCAAACTGGCCAACCGTTCCTCAGTTGTATGTCAAAGGTGAATTCATCGGTGGCGCAGACATCTTGAATGAAATGTTTGAATCTGGTGAGCTGCAAAGCTTGCTTAAAGCTTAAGCTTCTTAGGCGTTTGTGAAACGACTTGTCGTCGCCATTACTGGCGCATCCGGCGCCCTCTATGGCGTGCGTTTACTCGAAGCATTGCGTTCTTTAGAGGATGTGGAAACTCATCTCATGATTTCAGATGCTGGTGTACTGAGCATGCATCATGAATTAGATCTAAAACGCAAAGACGTAGAAGCATTAGCCGATGTTGTACATAATGCTCGCGATGTCGGTGCTTGTATTGCTAGCGGGTCGTTTCAATCAGAAGGCATGGTGATCGCGCCCTGCTCCATGAAAACCTTGGCTTCTGTGGCACATGGTTTATCCGACAATCTCATCTCACGCGCTGCTGATGTGATTTTAAAAGAAAGAAGGCGTTGCGTACTCATGGTACGTGAAACGCCTTTTAATCTTGCTCATCTTAGAAATATGACTGCTGTGACTGAAATGGGTGGCATTATTTTCCCACCTCTTCCCGCTCTCTATCATCGTCCAGAATCGATTGTTGACATGGTTGATCACACCGTGGCACGCGTATTAGATTTATTTCAAATCACCCACGCTATCGCACCACGTTGGTCAGGATTAAAAACTACACAGTCTTGAACTCTGATCTACCGTGATCATGAGTTTTTATCATTACGACGAATACTTGCACGCTCGCGCACACCGTTAATCATTCTTTCTATCGCCTCGGTAAATCCATTCATAGAAAAACTACTCACTTTGAATTTTCCGTTTTTCAATGGAAAAGAGAAACTCAACTCCGTAGATGTTGCAAAAGCCTGATTCATTTTTGCGTTTTCATTAAACCAGTACAGCATCACATCGCCATTTGCGCTTTCAACTTTTTCACAAAGCGCTTCTATGGGTAGCGCGCCTAGCTTGGTGGTGACCATCATAGGATAAGTAACACGCGGCTGACATTCGGTATTGTTTGCAAAATAATAGCGGCAGTTGTTTTCAGCACAGAGCATGCCGAATACTGACATTCCATTTTCATGCGTGGTTGCTTCACCCATGCCTTCCATAAATTGCGAAGACCAATCGCCATGTTCGACCTTGTCATCTGCTAGACCATCTATACAGAAACTCATTAATACGGCTGCAATTATCGCTATGCTGCGCATTTTTACCTCCGACTAAAAAAAGAGAATGAAGCCAGTTCTAGAATTAGCGTGTCACTTCTAGACTCAGCTCACCTAACTGTGGAATATCAATTTCCACTCTGTCGCCTGGTTTTAACCACTGCGTTTCAACCACACTACCTAACAACACAAATTCACCGGCTTTCAAACCCGGTTGGCCATGCTCTGCTAATGAATTTGCTAACCAAGCTAGTGCATGCAGGGGATGGCCCATAACTAATGAGCCTTTTCCTTGCGCTACTTCGCGGCCATTCACACGCGCAAAGCCCATCAGATTTGCGAGATCGAGATCATGCCAGTCGTGTACGGGTTCACCCAACACACAGCCTGCATTAAAAAAATCATCCGCAATTAAGGTTGGCACGCCCAAACTAGGGAAATGGGCGTAGCGCTCATCAACTAATTCCATCGCAATCATGACTGCCCCTACGGCTTCTTTTACTGACTCTAAATTATATTGATCAGATTGCACTGGCAAGTCATGCGCAAGTACAACTGCAATCTCACATTCAATGCCTAGCTTAACAAAACCATGGGCTGGTACTTCACCCTGACCATGCATCACAGTTCTACTAAAAATACGACCAGCACAAGGTTGATCGATATTTATAAATGCCTGCATTACAGGTGTCGTACAACCAATCTTGTGCCCCACCATGCTTCCCATTCCAGCTTGGATGAGTAAGTCATTGAGAGCCGCCTGAATGGCATACCCTTCGGTTAAATTTTGTGGGCGTAATGCATCTGGTAACGGGGTAATAGGATGTAGCGCAAGCCGCTGCTTGATTAATTCAGCTGCAGCCAAGTTAAATTTTTCATTACTCATTGATGCTCCCTAATCCTATTGTCGCTGGGTCTGGTATTACATTTAACCCTATCAAAACTCAATAGAGCAGCACAGGTCTTTTGTTTTCTGTTGATTCGACTATTCTATTGCTGAGACTCTGTTGACTAGGTCTGATTCCATGTTTATAACGCTTTAAGCAACAAACACTTTTGACCGTTTTAATCCATTTTTTTCATCATACTACGACCCTAAGCAGGCTGTTTTTCAGGGTTATAATCCGCCGATTACCCGCTTTAATAACATAAAATTTTGGAGACACGCATGAGTTCAATCGTGAAAAACGCTGGCTGGCTAGCTCTATCCGTCTTAGGAGCAGTCGCCCTTGGCATGATCGCGCTCTCTCGTGGCGAAAGTATTAATGCATTATGGATCGTGATTGCTGCCGTTGCGGTTTACATGATTGGTTTTCGTTTTTACGCTCGTTATATCGCCACACACGTAATGCAACTCGATGCGACGCGTGCCACACCGGCGGTCAGACTCAATGATGGTCTAGATTATGTACCAACGCATAAGCATGTCTTATTTGGCCATCATTTTGCAGCCATAGCTGGAGCAGGTCCTTTAGTCGGGCCTGTACTTGCTGCGCAAATGGGTTATCTACCTGGGGTGATGTGGATCTTGGTTGGTGCTATCTTGGCCGGTGCCGTACAAGATTTCATGATTTTGTTTGTCTCTGTTCGACGCGATGGACGTTCCCTTGGTGATTTAATTAAATCTGAGCTCGGACTTGTACCTGGCGTGATTGCCTTGTTTGGCACCTTCATGATCATGACGATTCTGTTGGCGGTGTTAGCACTCATCGTTGTGAAAGCATTAGCAGAAAGTCCTTGGGGCACCTTCACCGTCGCAGCAACGATTCCTATTGCTTTATTTATGGGTATTTACAGTCGTTACATACGCCCGGGTCAAGTAGCGGAAGTATCTCTGATTGGTTTTGTTCTACTGATGTTGTCCATTGTCGCAGGCGGGCACGTCGCTGCTGATCCTATCCTTGGCCCTATGTTTACTTTCAATGGTAAGCAACTCACCTGGATGCTGCTTGCATATGGCGTGGTAGCTTCAGTTTTACCAGTGTGGTTATTGCTTGCACCACGTGACTATCTTTCCACCTTTCTTAAGATCGGTGCGATTGTGGCACTCGCACTAGGTATCGTATTCGTTGCGCCGGAATTAAAGATGCCTGCTGTGACTAAATTTATTGATGGCTCAGGTCCTGTTTGGGCCGGTACTTTATTTCCCTTCTTATTCATTACGATTGCCTGTGGTGCTGTATCAGGTTTTCATTCTCTGATTTCTTCTGGTACCACACCTAAGCTTTTAGAAAATGAAATGCATGCGCCGTACATTGGTTATGGCGGCATGTTGATGGAATCCTTTGTTGCAGTGATGGCGATTGTTTCTGCTTCTATCATTGAGCCTGGTGTGTATTTCGCAATGAATAGTCCCGCAGCAGTACTAGGTACTACAGCGGAGAGTGCTGCACTTGCAATTAGTCAGTGGGGCTTTGTTGTCACACCTGAGATGCTGCGTGAAACAGCTAGCAATGTCGGTGAAACTACAATTATTTCTCGTACTGGTGGCGCTCCAACTCTGGCAGTCGGTATGGCGCAAATATTTTCTTCTGTAATTGGTGGTAAAGCGCTGATGGCGTTCTGGTATCACTTTGCGATTTTATTCGAAGCGTTATTTATTCTGACTGCTGTGGATGCAGGTACGCGTGTCGGTCGTTTTATGCTGCAAGATCTATTAGGGACACTAATACCTCCGTTCAAAAAAATTCCATCCTTAGTGTCGAATATTTCTGCCACCTTGTTATGCGTTGGTGCTTGGGGTTATTTCCTGTATCAAGGTGTAGTCGATCCACTGGGCGGCATTAATACGCTATGGCCTTTGTTTGGTATTTCAAATCAAATGCTGGCTGCAATTGCCTTAACTCTAGCAACGGTTGTGTTATTCAAACTCAAGCGTGAGAAATTTGCATGGGTAACTATGCTGCCTTTATGCTGGCTGTTGATTTGTACACTGACAGCTGGTTACCAAAAGATTTTCCATGAAAATCCTAAGATTGGTTTCTTGGCTCATGCTGCTAAATATTCAGCTGCAGCGACAGAAGGCAATGTGATTGCACCGGCTAAGTCGCCCGCACAAATGCAGCAAATTATCATCAATGATTATGTAGATGCGACTTTGGCTGCACTATTTATGGCGGTGTTGCTCTCTGTATTATTCTTCGGCATCCGTGCTTGTTTACAAGCTTTGCGTTCTGCGCATCCTACTAGCGTGGAAACTGAAGCAGTGAAACTTGAAACAGCAAACGCTTAAAAGGACAGCTTATGTTTAGTAATCTCGGCAAGGTCGGTGCATATCTCGGACAGACAGCGCGTCTGATGGTCGGCCTGCCCGATTACGATGTCTATCTAACGCATTTCCAATCACAACATCCTGAGCTCACTCCTATGACATATGAAGAATTCTTTCGTGAACGACAGGAGGCGCGTTATGGTGGCAATGGAAGAATTGCGCGCTGCTGCTAACAATTCCTTGGCAGCTTGTTCAGGCATGCAAAGTACGAAAAAAAACGCCCATGTAAATGGGCGTTTTTACTTACAGATTAGTGGTGCCGGCTGCAGGACTTGAACCCGCCACCCCATGATTACAAATCATGTGCTCTACCAGATGAGCTAAGCCGGCTTTTGGACATAACTCTTAGGGAAGTTTTCTAAGAATTAGCAAAAGCGGGATTATACGTTATTTGATACGAGTCAGCGTAGGTTTGCCACTGGGTTTTGGCGGATCTGGCTGATCATCGTCATTAGCTTTTTCGCCTGACTGTTGTGCATCCCCTTTTGGGACTGCAGCCAAGGTAAACACAGTTTCAGCTTTCTGATTACTAGCGTCCGCATCTTCGCCCAGATTTTTCTTTTTGCTAGCTAATCGTTCCGCTAAGTTGGTATCAAAGGTCATTCCCTGACCATTTTCACGCGCATAAATTGCAGTGACATTCTCCATCGGCACTTCGATTTCGCGGCTTACTCCGCCAAAACGCGCGCGAAAATGCACAAAATTATTATCCATCTTGAGCTGCGCCGTCGCACTAAAACTAATATTGAGGACGATCTCGCCGTTTTTGACGAACTCCATAGGCACTTTGGTGGAAGAGTCTACGATGACGACGATGTAGGGCGTAAAGCCGCTGTCTGTGCACCATTCGTACAGTGCACGCAGTAAATAAGGCTTAGTTGAAATCTCAGACATGACTCGGGTTCCAGGACAGAAGAAAGATAGTTATAAAGGATGATACATCCTATATCAAACTTCCCGCCTTGCACATCTGAACCCACTACTGCGCAAGGCGGATTCAAGCTCATTAACGACGCATGACTTTTTCAGATGGGGTCAATGCTTCAATATAGGCGGGACGAGAAAAAATTCTCTCTGCATATTTCATCAATGGCGCTGCTGTTTTTGAAAGCTCAACACCATAGTGATCCAAACGCCAGAGCAAGGGTGCAATGGCCACATCCAACATAGAAAACTCTTCACCCAACATATATTTATTTTTCAAAAATAACGGGGCTAGCGTGGTGAGTCGGTCACGAATTTCATTGCGTGCTTTTTCATGACTTTTCTCAGCTGCGCGAGATTTTTCATTTTCTAGCGTATGCACATGAATGAACATCTCTTTTTCAAAATTAAAGAGCATCAGTCTGGCACGAGCACGCATGAGCGGATCAGCTGGCATTAATTGTGGATGCGGAAAACGCTCATCAATATATTCATTAATGATATTGGATTCGTAAAGCACTAAATCACGCTCTACAAGAATAGGAACTTGACCATAAGGATTCATGGTGGAGATGTCTTCAGGTTTATTGAAGAGATCAACATCACGAATTTCAAAGTCCATGCCTTTTTCGAACAAGACCAGACGGCAACGTTGGGAGAATGGGCAGGTTGTGCCCGAGTAGAGGACCATCATGTTTGCAGTTCCTTGAAAACAAAGAGGGTGAGACGACCTCGCCTCACCCCAAATACACTCAGCTATCTTTTATCGCGCCCCACCTTTTTGGTATTAAGGTGAATCACAATCAAAGACAGATCACACTTTATTTAACTTCTTTCCAGAAAGAAGCATTAAGACGCCAGGTTAAAAATACAAGTATCGACATTAAAAATAAAACCCACACACCTAATCTTTGGCGTTTGTTTTTAACAGGCTCGCCCATCCAGTCCAAGTAAGCAACTAAATCAGCTACGGCACTGTCATATTCCTGGACATTCAACTTACCTGCTTTGATCTGTTCGAAACCTGCAAACTTATGTATCGTTTTATTTGCATCATGCGGATCTTTTTCTTCTTCAAACTTAGCTGCACGTACACCTTGCAGCTCCCACAACACATGGGGCATACCTACGTTTGGAAAAACTAAATTATTCCAACCAGTGGCACGCGAGTCGTCTTTGTAATAAGTGCGCAAGTAGGTGTAAATCCAATCTGCACCTGTTCCATCACCTGATGCTTTAGCACGCGCAATGACCGATAAATCCGGTGGTACTGCACCAAACCATTTTTTCGCATCTGTAGCGTTGAGATTTGATTTCATCAAATCACCCACTTTGTCAGAGGTGAACAGTAAGTTGTCACGAATCTGTTCTTCTGACAATCCTAGATCACGTAAACGGTTGTAACGCATCATTGATGCAGAGTGGCAGTTCAGACAGTAGTTCACAAAAAGCTTCGCGCCATTTTGTAAAGCTGACATATCTTGACCACGATCAGGTGCGCGATCCAGAGGATAGCCAGCTTCATTTGCCATTACCAGTGCAGGCATCAATACCAAAGCCGCTAGAAGTTTTTTCAACTGTTTCATTATTTTTTCCCTTTGCAGCTTAGTGCGGATGGAAAGTTACACGCGATGGCACTTGCTTGAATTCACCCATCGTGCTCCACCATGGCATGAGCAGGAAGAAACCAAAATAGACAAAGGTGAAAATCTGCGCCACCAAGGTACGGCCTTCTGTTGGAGGCAAGATACCTAGATAACCAAGCACGACAAATGCAACACCAAAAAGTATGTAGACATATTTGTGCCAATCAGGACGATAGCGAATGGACTTGACTGGTGAGTGATCCAACCAAGGCAAACCAGCAAGAATAATGACTGACACGCCCATCAACACCACACCCCAGAATTTCGCATCCAGAACCAGCATCGCAATCGCAACAACAACCGCTACACCCATCACAGCGCGTTTAATCAACTGTGGTAGTTGGGTTTTCATAACGATCAATGCAGCGTAAGCCGCTACACCAATAATCAAAGCAATCATGAATTGCGATGTAGTGGCTCGCAAGATGGAATAGAACGGTGTGAAGTACCAGACTGGCGCAATGTGTGGCGGTGTCTTGAGTGAATCAGCAGGAATAAAATTATTGTATTCCAAGAAGTACCCGCCCATTTCAGGAGCAAAAAATACGACTGCACTAAAAATCGTCAAGAACACTGACACACCAAAAACATCTTTAGCTGAGTAGTACGGATGAGAAGGAATCATATCGATACCATGACCATCTGGACCCAGATTTTCTTTTACTTCAATACCATCTGGATTGTTTGAACCAACTTCATGTAATGCGATTAAATGCGCTACCACTAAGCCCAACAACACTAGCGGAATAGCAATCACATGGAATGCAAAGAAACGATTTAAGGTCGCATCGGATACAACATAATCACCACGTATCCATAATGACAGGTCTGGGCCGATGAAAGGAATCGCACCAAATAAATTCACAATAACTTGTGCGCCCCAATAAGACATTTGACCCCATGGGAGCAGATAACCGAAGAAAGCTTCTGCCATCAAGCACAAGAAAATCGCTACGCCAAACAACCAGATTAATTCACGTGGCTTACGATATGAACCATACAGCAGTGCACGCGTCATGTGTAAAAACACCACGATGAAAAATGCTGAAGCACCTGTGGAATGCATGTAGCGCACTAACCAACCCCAAGGCACTTCACGCATGATGTATTCAACTGATGCGAAGGCGAGATTAGCGTCAGGCTTGTAGTTCATCACTAAGAAAATGCCAGTGACAATTTGTATAACTAAAACTAACGCAGCTAAAGAACCAAACAAGTAAAAAAAGTTGAAGTTCTTAGGTGCATAGTATTTGCCCCACTGATCATTCCACAATTTTGTTAGTGGAAAACGATCATCAACCCAAGCTAAAGCTTTTTGGGCTACTGGTGCATCTGCAGGTAATTTTTTTTCAACGAATGCCATGATCAAGCCTCGCCTTTCTGATCTTTACCGATTAAGATTTTTGTATCGCTCACATACATATGTCGCGGTACCTGTAAGTTATCTGGTGCCGGTTTATTTTTATAAACACGACCTGCTAAATCAAAGGTGGAACCATGACAAGGGCAAAGGAAACCGCCCGCCCAATCATCGGGTAAGGAAGGTTGCGCACCTGGCTGGAATTTCGTGGTTGGTGAGCAGCCCAAGTGTGAGCAGATACCAACGGCCACTAGAATTTCTGGCTTGATTGAACGCGCTTCATTACGAGCGTAGTCCGGTGTTAAATCTTCTGGATTACGTTCAGATTTTGGATCAGCGAGCTGAGCGTCCGCTTTTTTCAGCGACTCCACCATATCGGGAGTGCGTTTAACTATCCATACTGGCTTGCCTCGCCACTCCACGGTTTTCATTTCGCCGGGTTTTAAATCGGCGATATCAACTTCTACTGGAGCACCAGCTGCTTTAGCACGCTCAGAAGGCTCAAATGTGGAAACAAAGGCACCAGCTCCGGCCAATCCAGCTACACCACCTGCAGCGCAAGTTGCAACCAGTAGACCACGCCGACCCGCGTCGACCTGCTTTTCATCACTCATAACAACCCCAATCGAAGAATTGCAAAACTAATATGAAACTTCTAGCAACCCTACATTATATCGGAGCGCGGAATTCTTTTGTAGCACCGAGCGTACTTAAGTCTTTGTTTTCAATTAGCTATGTAGATAAGATTCGATATTTATTATTTTTATGACATCGAAATGCGATAAATACCTCTATTAGGTGAGCACATTACTTAATTTCGCCTCATTGATGCGAATTAAACCTCGTCTATGCGCCTCATAGACCGCTTCACCACGTGAATGCACAGATAATTTACCGTAGATGTTTTTGACATGTGTTTGTACGGTACCGACCGATAAACCCAAAGCTTCAGCTACTTTGGCGTAGCTGCCGCCTTTTGCAATCAATTCTAGAATAGCGTTTTCACGTGGCGTAAGTAGCTGCGCCCCATTTTCTTCAAACGCATCGGTCTCTTGTGGTCTAAATTTCAGCATACGCGCTAACACTTTACGCGCAATCACAGGACTGATAGGAGAACCTCCCGCTCGCAAATCTAACAGCGCTCGCACAATATCAATATGACCTGCTTCTTTCAGCACATATCCAGCTGCCCCTGCTTCTATACATGCCAACACATGCTCTTCATCACTCGACATTGTAATGACCATGATGTCTGCATGGGGTAATCGCTTACGACAAGCTTCAATAATGCTAAGCCCTGAACCATCCGGCAAACCTAAATCAGTCAACAATAAATCAACCGTTTCAGTCTTTAACCAAGCGAGTGCATCAGCAACGCAAGCAAACGCACCATGCAGACTAAGAGTGCGCTCTGTTTCTACTGCATGACATAACAAACGCCTTGTTACAGGATCATCTTCAACAATCATGATGCGAGTAGGCTGTACTAAAAAATTTTGCAGCATAAGTAAGCGTTACACTGTAGTGACCTTAGGTCGGAACATTTTGTGGTCAATTAAAACTTATTGATCCCTATAAAAGTGAATTAAATCAAAGCTTATCGATATGACTAACCGGCATACATGAAAAAATAGTTTAAAAAATTTTATTACAGCAGATTCAAACTTTATTATCTTTAATCGAACACTCAGTGCCTAATGATGATGTCAATAATTCATGCTCACTAAACTGGATTAGGAATATCAATGAATTGATGAGTGATACCAAATTGAGACGCACAATGCTGTCCTATTGCCTGTACTCCATATCGTTCCGTTGCATGATGTCCGCAGGCTAAATACGCCACATCAGACTCACGCGCTAAGTGCACTGTTTGCTCAGAGATCTCACCACTAATGTAGAGATCCGCTCCTGCATTAATCGCCTCTGCAAATGATTGCTGAGCAGCGCCCGTACACCAAGCAATCGTGTTGAGTTTTTTCGATGCATCGCCAATTAACAATGGCGAACGACCTAAAATTTTTTCTATCTTGTTTTGTAATTGACCAACAGTGAGTGTCGCATCACTCACATCACCAACACATCCCAGATCTTGTTCGCCGAAATAACGATGAATACTTAATCCCAGTTGTAATCCTAATCGCACGTTATTTCCAAATTCAGCATGCGCATCTAAGGGCAAATGATAGGCAAATAAATTCATATCATGCTCTAACAAAAATTTTAGTCTCTTATGCAATGTCCCCACCACACGTTGATCATCACCTCGCCAAAAATAACCATGATGTACTAATACCGTATCTGCACCTGCGGCATGCGCTGCCTCTAATAAGGCTAGACTAGCTGTCACCCCCGTCACCATATGCTTAACACTTGCAGTACCCTGCACTTGCAAGCCATTAGGGCAATAATCACGAAAACGGTTAATATCCAATGTGGCGGCAAGATATTTTGCTAACTCATCACGATCTTTACTATTCATTTTTAATCCCTGATATGCGTCGTCTCTGGTTGTTATTTGCTCAAACCGTTACAGTCGGTCTTGCACTGTGGTTTATTGTAGCGACACTTAAGCCGCAATGGCTCAATCAAAGTAGTCATCAAATCCACATTGATAATGAGTCGGTCTCAATTCGAGAATCTTCCGAGCCGACTAGCTCGCAAAGCTCCTACCGTTTGGCTTCGCAACATGCTATGCCATCGGTGGTCAATATTTTTACTACCAAGGCTGCACGACAGTCTCCCCATCCACTCAGTAATGATCCTTTATTTCGCCATTTTTTTGGCGATGCAGATCCCAGACAACAAGATGACAAACAATTTAGCCTAGGCTCTGGCGTCATTGTTAGTCCAGAAGGCTATATTCTCACCAATAATCATGTCATCGAGTCAGCCGATGAAATTGAAGTCGCTTTAGCAGATGGACGTAAAGTCTCTGCAAAATTAATCGGCACCGATCCTGAAACAGATCTCGCTGTCATAAAAATTGGTTTAAAAAATTTACCTGCTATTACCCTCGGCCGTTTAGAAACCACGAAAGTAGGGGATGTCGTGCTGGCCATAGGTAACCCCTTTGGTGTCGGACAAACTGTGACAATGGGTATTGTGTCTGCTCTTGGACGCAACCACTTAGGCATCAACACCTTTGAAAATTTTATTCAAACTGATGCTGCGATTAATCCTGGCAATTCAGGCGGTGCATTGGTTGATAGCGCAGGTAATCTATTAGGCATTAACACGGCTATTTATTCACGCAGCGGTGGCTCTATGGGTATAGGTTTTGCGATTCCTGTTACCACTGTTAAGAATGTGATGGAAGCGATTATTAAGAACGGTCAAGTTGTCAGAGGTTGGATAGGTGTAGAACCACAAGATATTACCCCTGAGCTTGCTAACAGTTTTGGCCTTGCAAAAACTTCCGGCACGATTATCGCTGGTGTTTTAAAAGGTGGGCCCGCAGATAAAGCAGGCATTAAACCCGGCGATATTTTAATTTCTGTTGATGAGAAATCTGTCACCGACACCACCTCTATGTTAAATGTTGTTGCTCAACTCACACCAGGTGAAAAAACCAAACTCACTATTTTACGTAAATCAAGTGAATCAATGATTGAAGTCACGGTAGGTAAACGCCCCCGTATGAAACAAGCACGACTACAAGAAGAATAATAAGAAATCAGGATAGCTATGCATCTACTCGATCTCACACAATATTTGCATGAACTTGAACAAAATAATAATCGTGCATGGTTTGTGATGAACAAACCGCGTTACGATATTTTACGACTCGAATTTCTGGAATTAGTTACTGAAATTATTTCAGGCATTAAGAAATTTGATCCTGCACTTGCAGGATGCGAACCTAAAAAATGTTTGTTTCGTATTAATCGCGACTTACGCTTTGGGCACAATAAAGCACCTTACAAAACTTGGTTTTCGGCAGCGATGATTCCGAGTGGATTAAAAAAGCCCAGTGATGGCGGAGGCCCAGCTTATTACTTTCACATTAATGCCGATGGTGTATTACGCTTTGGCGCTGGAGAATATTGTCCTCCTACTCCGCGTGTACGCGCAATTCGTCAACAAATTGTTGAAGATCCTAAAGGATTTGCACAATTACTTAAGCATAAATCGATACAAAGCGTATATGAAGGTTTGATATATGACGATGTATTGATTCGACCACCAAAAGGATTTGATATCGACCATAAGCATATTGATGAAATCAAACTCAAAAGTTATATCGTGCGCGCAGAAAAACAAACCAAAAAAATAAAGCCAGCTGAATTGCCGGCTTTGTTGACTGAAAATTTTAAAGCTGCTTGGCCACTCGTGAAGTGGTTACGCTCTGTGCCTTTTGATCATTCCTAATATCAAACGCTTTCTTCAGGTGCTTTCGTCATTTTTACAAATAGTGGCGCGATTAATAAACCCACTTCATATAAAAGACACAGCGGTATTGCTAAGAATAATTGGCTCATGATGTCTGGTGGTGTAACCACTGCAGCCACAACAAAAGCACCGACGATGACATAGGATCGTATCGCTTTTAATTTTTCTACCGTCACCAATTCCATACGTACTAACACTACCACCACTACCGGAACCTCAAAGGTGATTCCAAAAGCTAAGCACATGGTGAAGACAAAATCTAAATAATTTTCAATGTCTGGCGCAACCGAAATCGATTTAGGCGCAAAGTCATTAATGAATTTAAAGACTGTGCCAAAGACAAAGAAATAACAGAAGGCCACGCCTAAGATAAATAAAACTGAAGAAGAAATGACGAGAGGCGCAATCAATCTTTTTTCATGCAGGTACAGCGCAGGCGCAACAAACGCCCATGTTTGATATAAGACCCAAGGCAATGAAACTAAAAACGCTACCATCATGGTGACCTTCATAGGCACCATGAACGGTGTGATCACACCAGTAGCTATCATTTTCGAACCTTCTGGTAAGGCTGCCATCATAGGCTGAGCCAACCAATCATAAATGACTGCTGCACCTGGCCATATCGCAAACAACATAATGAAAATCAATAACACCACAACCGATGCACGTACCAATCTAGTCCGTAATTCAATCAGATGTGAGATGAAACTTTCTTTGATGGTGTTAGTCGTATCGTCGGACATTTAATTGAAAAAATTTATAGTCTTACTGGAAGGACGATAACGTGCTACGCGTGCCGCACCTGACATCACGCGCGACTTACGACCACTTTGACGTTTAAACCACATCGGAAGAGATGATGTGTGTGCAAGTTTTTTCTTACGGAAGTGTTTACTTTTTTCTGCAAGATCCTGTTCGCTCGGTGCGTGCTTCCAACCATCACCACCTAAATAAGATTGATTAGCTTCCGCTACCGCTTGAGTAAAGTCTTGCTCGGCTTCTGCAATATCATCTGCTACTGTTTTATGCAGATTGTTAGCTGCATTGACTATATTGGAATGCATTTTATTGAGCTCTTCCATTTGCATTTCACGATTGACTTCTGCTTTTACGTTAGAGATATAACGCTGCGCGCGGCCAAACAAAGTCCCTGCCATACGAGCAACCGCAGGCAGTTTTTCGGGGCCGATCACAATAAGAGCGACCGCACCGATGAGTGCAATTTTGGTGAGGCCTATATCAATCATGGGAGAGCGAAGCAGGAGGGACGCAGCAAGACGGCGTGTGAGGTGCACACGCCATTATTGATGCGAACAACTCAGCTTTTTGATTTTTCTTGAGCGTGAACGTCGATAGTGCTTTTATCAGCTACTTGAGCTGATGTTGGCGCTTGACCATCTTCAGCACCTTTCACACCATCTTTGAAACCTTTTACGGCTTTACCTAGGTCGCCGCCTATGTTGCCCAATTTTTTGGTGCCAAACACTAGCATCACAATAACCAGCACGATAACCCAGTGCCAAATACTAAATGAACCCATTATTTTCTCCTTACAGAACCCGTAGGTTCAAATCGTCTCAATCTGTGCTGCTATTTACTTATCTCTGACCTGCCCATGGACGTGATCCGCCCATTACATGCAGATGAAGATGGTACACCTCTTGGCCACCATCTGGTCCAGTATTAATGAGCGACTTAAATCCACCTGTCGCCTCCGCTCCCAAACCCTGAACGCCACAGCCCAATTCTTCGGCCAGCTTAGGAGCGAGTGCCATCATTCTACCTAACAAACCTTCATGACTCGCATTGCAATCTGCCAAAGTTGCAATATGTGCTTTGGGAATGATCAGGAAATGCACTGGCGCTGCAGGATTGATGTCATGAAAAGCGAGCAACTCATTATCTTCATACACCTTTTTGGAAGGTATTTGACCGGCTGCTATTTTGCAGAAAATGCAATTTTCCAAATCTGTTCTCCCAATTTTTTTGATTTTTGTCTGATGTTTATCTTACTCAGGCCGCCTGCAAACCGAATTAACCGCGCTTTTCTGCGGCTTCGCGTTCAGCGAGTTTACGATTTGCCATTTCTTCTATCCCAGACAAGCCTTCACGTCTGGCTAGTTCATTGAGCACTTGCTCAGGCGTCAAGCCAAACTGCGCCAACATAATCAGGGAGTGAAACCACAGGTCTGCGCATTCATAAATCAGTTTGTCAGCACTGGCGCCTGCACGTACATCTTTCGCTGCCAACACCGTTTCGGTCGCTTCTTCACCGATTTTTTTTAGAATGGCGTCATCCCCTTTTACAAATAAGCGAGCGACATAGGATTTCTCTGCATCGCCTCCATTCTGGGGTTTACGTGTTTCAATGACATCAGCTAGTTTTTTTAAGATATCGCTCATCGTTTTATTTATAGATATCGTCAGGATTTTTTAATACCGGATCGACTTCACTCCACTCAGGTTGTTCACTCGTTGTATCGAGTTTTTGAAAAAAACAAGAATGTCGTCCAGTGTGACAAGCCAAATCACCTAACTGCTCTACTTTCAGCAAGAGCACATCTTCATCACAATCTAAACGGATTTCATGCACGCGCTGAAAATGTCCTGACTCCTCGCCTTTATGCCAGAGTTTTTTTCGTGAACGACTCCAATACACTGCCTGCCCAAGTTCAACTGTACGAGCAAGCGCTTCACGATTCATCCAAGCCACCATCAAGACATCATTGGTTCCGACTTCTTGTGCAATCACAGGTATGAGTTCCTGTTCATTCCAGTTGATGCGTGAGAGCCATTTAGCTTTGGTGATCATGTCAGTCTCACAGGAATATTTTGCTGCGCCATAAAGCGTTTTGCTTCTTGCACACTATGCTGACCATAATGAAAAATACTCGCAGCGAGTACCGCATCAGCATGGCCTTGTACTATGCCATCTGCAAGATCTTGTAAATTACCGACGCCACCTGAAGCAATTACAGGAATCGAAACCGCATCGGAAACTGCACGCGTTAGAGGCAAATCAAAACCAACTTTGGTACCGTCCCTATCCATGCTGGTTAATAAAATTTCACCCGCACCTAAGGCTTGCATTTTTTTTGCCCATTCAACAGCATCGAGTCCGGTAGCACGTCGACCACCATGGGTAAACACTTCCCAGTTACCAGACTCGTCACGCTTAGCATCAATCGCCACCACGATACATTGCGAACCATATTTATTGGCTGCATCGGCAACTAACTGAGGATTGGTCACTGCAGAAGTATTAATGCTGACTTTATCAGCACCAGCATTGAGTAAACGACGCACATCATCTACTTCACGCACACCGCCACCTACAGTGAGCGGAATAAAGACCTGCGATGCGACATCTTCTATGATGTGTAAAATTAAATCTCTGTCATCTGATGAAGCTGTGATGTCGAGAAAAGTGAGTTCATCAGCGCCTTGCTCGTCATAGCGTCTAGCAATTTCTACTGGATCACCTGCATCGCGCAACTCTACGAAATTAATTCCTTTAACCACTCGTCCGGCAGTTACATCCAGACAAGGGATGATGCGCTTAGCTAGTGTCATCTCATTCTTCGTCATCAAGGTCGCCAGACAATTCATCAGCACGTGTTTGTGCTGATTCTAAGTCCAACGTACCTTCATATATCGAGCGACCGCAAATTACGCCTTCTATGCCTTCATCTTGCACAGCACATAAGGCTTCTACATCTTTAATCGTATGCACACCGCCGGATGCAATGACAGGTATGGTCATGCTCTGCGCAAGTTTCACAGTCGCTTCAATGTTCACGCCCTTCATCATGCCGTCGCGACCAATGTCGGTATAGACAATCGCTTCACAACCATAGTCTTCAAATTTTTTCGCAAGATCGATGACTTCATGGCCTGACAACTTACTCCAACCATCGGTAGCGACTTTGCCATCCTTGGCATCAAGTCCAACAATAACTTGTCCAGGGAAAGCGCTACATGCATCATGCAAAAAGCCTGGGCTTTTGACTGCTGCTGTTCCTATGATGATGTAAGACAGACCACCATCCAAATAACGCTCTATGGTATCGAGATCACGAATACCACCGCCGAGTTGCACTGGAATCTCTTCAATATCATGTTCAAGCGCAAAATCTCGCACTGTGGCTAAGATGGCTTTCACCGCTGATTCATTTTTTGGTTTGCCAGCGAATGCACCATTCAAATCCACTAGATGTAGACGGCGCGCACCTCGCTCTAGCCAATGTCTGGCCATCTCAGCAGGATTTTCAGAAAATACAGTAACTTGATCCATATCGCCCTGCTTCAAACGAACGCAGTGGCCGTCTTTAAGGTCGATAGCAGGTATAAGCAGCATGGCTACAAGAGAATAAAAGGTTAAAAATAAATAGTGGCTTTAGTATGCAAACTAATGTTCAAACAGCAGGTCATGCTTATGGATTCCAATGCACAAAATTTTTATACAGCTGCAAACCAGCTGTTGCGCTTTTCTCAGGGTGAAATTGCGTCGCAAAGATATTATCTCTCCCTGCAGCACAACAAAATAACCCACCGTAATCTGTTTCAGCTAATACATGGGCTGCGTTTTGAGGCACAGCATAATAACTATGCACGAAATAAAAAAAACTTTCATCTGGGACGTCTTTCCACATTGCGTGCTTAGTGCGCTGCGCCACCCGATTCCATCCCATTTGCGGCACTTTAAACCGCGAACCATCTGCCTGCAATTGTCCCTCTAACGAAAACCGCACCACCTTACCTGGCATGAGGCCTAGACAAAGTGCATCGCCTTCATCGCTACGATCAAACAGCATTTGTTCGCCGACACAAACGCCAAACAAAGGCTTAAGTTGTACCGCCTCATTGACTGCTTCCAAAACGCCGGATGCCTTTAATGATCGCATGCAATCTGGCATAGCACCCTGGCCTGGCAAGACGATTCTATCTGCGGCTCGAATCGCTTCTGGATCACCAGAAATAGTCACTTCTGCTTCTGGTGCTACATGCTTGAGCGCTTGCGAAACTGAGCGCAAATTCCCCATGCCGTAATCAACCACCACAATTTTATTCATAAGAATGTAAAGCTATCCGCGCAGGCTTGCAGCGTAACAGGTTATGAATCAGAGACTACCTTTGGTTGAAGGAATAGTACCCCCTGCTCGAGCGTCAATTTCTGCTGCCATACGGAGCGCACGACCAAACGCTTTAAATACGGTTTCACATTGATGATGCGCATTCTCGCCGCGCAAATTATCAATGTGCAATGTGACTAAGGCGTGATTTACAAAGCCCTGAAAAAACTCATGCGTGAGATCGACATCAAAAGAGCCAATCATGGAGCGCTTAAACGGTACATGAAATTCCAACCCAGGTCGACCCGAAAAATCTACTACGACACGTGACAAGGCTTCATCCAATGGGACATAGGCATGACCATAACGGCGTATGCCTTTTTTATCGCCTATTGCTTTCGCAAATGCTTGTCCTAGAGTGATGCCTACATCTTCAACCGTGTGATGGGCATCAATATGTAAATCGCCTTTGGCTTCGATATCAAGATCGATTAAACCATGACGCGCAATTTGATCCAGCATATGATCTAAAAAAGGTACGCCGGTTGCGAGCTTTTGCTGACCTGTGCCATCCATGTTGATAGCAACGCGAATTTGCGTTTCACCGGTATTACGAACGACTTCTGCTGTGCGGTTTGTGGACATAGGTAATTTCAATTCAGTGCTGTAAGCTGATTTTTAATGCGGATTCAAATAAGGCATTTTCGGCCGGCGTGCTCACGGTAATCCGTAAGCAGTTTGCCAATAATGGATGCATTTTACCGACATTTTTGACCAAAACCTTTTGCGCGAGCAGTCTTTCAAAAACTGCGCTTCCAGTCAGGTCTGAAGCAGTAATGCGTATTAGCAGAAAATTTGCATATGAGGGAATCACTTGCACGCCCGACCACGACTTTAAAAGAGCTGACATTCGCTCTCGCTCTTGCCTAATTTTTACTGCTTGCTGATCCAGTATATCGACATGCTCAAGTAAAAATTCCGCTGTAGTCTGGGTTAAAACATTCACGTTATAAGGTGGGCGTACCTTATCAAACTCTGCCAATAAGTCATCTGCAGCTGCCATATAACCTAAACGAATGCCAGCCAGCCCCAATTTAGAAACCGTACGCATGACGATTAAATTTGGAAACTCTGGCAAACGCGGCATGAAACTGGTTTCCGCAAAGGGTTGGTAAGCCTCATCCACAATCACCACACCTTGGTCACCGACAGCACGCAAAATCGCTTCAATAGCTGCAACCTCAAACAAAGTGCCAGTAGGATTATTCGGATAAGCCAGATAAGTAATGGCAGGTTTGTGGTGTTGAATTGCTTCCAACATGGCGGGCAGATCAAGCGAAAAATCTTCTTTGAATGGCACACCCACAAACTCACAACCAGCTAGCTGTGCAGACATGGCATACATCACAAAACCCGGCACTGGCGCGAGCACTTTTGCACCTGGCTTGGCGCAAGCCACCGACACCATAGAAATTAATTCATCCGACCCATTGCCGAGCACAATGTCATATCCAGTTGGCACACCGAGTTTGCTACAGATCGCTTGTTTTAACGCGGCATAAGTTGGAACGGGATAACGATTCAATGCTGCTTTTCCCAAACGCTCACCCAGTGCCTGCTGTAAATGCGGCGGTAGAGTGTAGGGGTTTTCCATTGCATCTAATTTGACGTAGCCCGCTGCATCTTGCACGTGATAAGCAGCAAGTGCACGCACATCACTACGAATAATATTTTCAATCAGAGACATGGCATCAAAGTTGGTAGGCAAGGCGTAAGCGCTATGTGAATTAAATTATTTTTTGAGTCTATATTCTGCAGAACGAGCATGGGCTTGCAATCCCTCACCATAGGCAAGTTCAGCTGCTACCTTACCTAAGACATGAGCTCCAACTTCACTGACATGAATAATAGAAGAGCGTTTTTGAAAATCATACACACCCAACGGCGAAGAAAAACGCGCAGTACGTGAAGTGGGCAATACATGATTTGGACCAGCGCAATAATCACCCAATGATTCTGAAGAATAACGTCCTAAGAACATCGCACCTGCATGACGTATCTTGTTTGCCCATTGCACAGGGTCTTGCGCAGAAATTTCTAAATGCTCTGCTGCGATAATGTTCGCAATCTCACAAGCCTCTTCCATGTTACGCACTTTTATGAGCGCACCACGATTGGTAAGTGAAGTACGTATGACATCTTTGCGTGGCATTGTTTCTAATAGCGTATTCATACTTTGCAGCACACGCTCTATATAAGCAGCATCAGGACACAGCAAAATCGATTGTGCTAATTCATCATGTTCGGCTTGCGAAAATAAATCCATAGCAAGCCAATCAGGATCAGTAGTGCCATCTGCAATCACTAGGATTTCAGATGGGCCGGCAATCATATCAATGCCCACCGTACCAAATACTCTGCGCTTAGCAGCTGCAACATAGGCATTACCAGGCCCAACAATCTTGTCAACCTGTGGAATGCTTTCAGTGCCGTGTGCAAGCGCACCAACCGCTTGTGCACCGCCGATAGTAAACACTTTATCTACACTGGCGATGGCAGCTGCTGCTAATACCAAAGGATTTTTCACACCATCCGGTGTAGGCACCACCATGATGATCTGCCCCACACCTGCGACTTTTGCAGGTATGGCATTCATCAACACAGAAGAGGGATACGCTGCTTTACCACCTGGCACATAGATGCCTACTTTATCGAGTGGCGTGACTTTCTGACCCAATACCGTGCCGTCCGCTTCAGTAAAAGTAAAGCCATCAGAACCACATTCTTGTTTTTGTCGCTCGTGATAAATACGCACACGATCAGCAGCTACTTGTAGCGCAGCGCGACGTTCAGCATTTAATCCATGTAATGCCTGTTGTAATTCATCTTGCGATACCTCTAATTCAGCCATGCTGCTGACTGCAAGGCGATCAAATTTTTTCGTGTAATCGAGTACCGCAGCATCTTTGCGTTGTTTTACATCCGCCAAAATAGTTGCTGCAGCACGATCTATCGCTTCATCTTCACTCGCTTCAAAGGCGAGCACAGTCAGTAGTGCTTGCTGAAAATCAGACTGAGTGGAATCGAGTTTGCGTATACGTAGTGACATAAGTAATGAAGACTTGATTTACGCTGTTTAAACATTAGCCTTATTAGAAACTTTACTAAAGGCTTCTAAGATAGGTTGTAGCTTTTCACGCTTGAGTTTTAGTGCAGCACGATTGACTACCAAGCGCGCAGAAATATCCATGATGTGTTCGACTTCGACTAAGTTGTTTGCACGCAGTGTGCTACCAGTGCTCACTAAATCTACAATCGCATCAGACAAGCCTACTAATGGACCCAACTCCATAGAACCATAGAGTTTAATTAAATCCACATGCACGCCTTTAGCTGCAAAGTGCTGTCTTGCCACTTGTAGATATTTAGTCGCAACACGCAAACGTGCACCCTGACGCACTGCATAGTCATAATCAAAATCTGCATGTACCGCAACAGACATACGACATTTAGCAATATCTAAATCGATAGGTTGATACAGTCCTTCACCACCGTGCTCGAGTAATACATCTTTGCCCGCCACACCAAAATCTGCAGCGCCATATTGCACATAAGTAGGCACATCAGAAGCACGCACGATGATGACCTGCACATCAGGATCATTAGTCGGCAAAATTAATTTGCGTGATTTCTCAGGATCTTCAGCCACAATTAACCCCGCCGCTTGCAGCAAGGGCATGGTCTCTTCAAAGATGCGGCCTTTCGATAAGGCAAGCGTAAGTTTTTTATCCATTACTTAATTCTTTTTATATCAGCGCCAAGCTCAGACAGTTTTACTTCCATGCGATCGTAACCACGATCCAGATGATAAATACGATCTATGAGTGTTTCACCTTGCGCAGCTAAGCCAGCAATCACGAGTGAAGCAGACGCACGTAAGTCAGTTGCCATCACTGGCGCGCCAATCAAAGTCGGCACACCTTGAATCATCGCAGTGTGACCATCAATTTCAATAGCAGCTCCAAGACGATTTAGTTCTTGCACATGCATGTAGCGATTTTCAAAAATAGTTTCTGTCACATGGCTATTACCATCCGCCAGACAGTTCAACGCCATAAATTGCGCTTGCATATCAGTCGGAAAGCCCGGGTATTCTGTTGTACGAAAACTCACTGGCTTAGCACGCGCTGACATTTGCACACGCATGCTATCTTCATTCATTGTCACCACTGCACCTGCTTCACGCAATTTATCGATGACCACATCGAGTATGTCATGGCGCACACCACGCAACACAACATCACCACCTGTAGCTGCAACAGCACATAAAAATGTACCGGTCTCTATCCTATCCGCAATCACAGCATGCGATGCGCCATGTAATACTGGTACACCATGAATCAATAATCTATCTGTTCCTATGCCTTCAATCTGCGCACCCATTGCGACTAATAATTGCGCAAGATCGCCTACCTCAGGTTCGCGCGCTGCGTTCTCCAACACAGTATCACCTTCTGCTAGCACGGCTGCCATCAAGAGATTTTCTGTGCCGGTGACGGTAATCATGTCAGTGACGATACGCGTGCCTTTGAGTTTTTTTGCGCGCGCATAAATGTAACCGCCTTCGATTTTGATTTCCGCACCCATGGCTTGCAAGCCTTTGATGTGTTGATCTACCGGACGTGAACCAATTGCACAACCACCAGGTAAAGACACTTTTGCTTCACCAAAGCGCGCTACTAAAGGACCTAATACTAAAATCGAAGCACGCATGGTTTTCACCATCTCATACGGCGCTTCAGGTTTATTAATGTCGCGCCCACTCAAGGAGAGTACTTCACCATTTTTTTCTATGGACAAGCCCATTTGACGCAATAGCTTTTCCATCGTTGCTACATCTTGCAAGCGCGGCACATTAGAAAGATGGAGTGTGTCGGCTGTTAATAAACTAGCACATAAAATAGGTAAGGCCGCATTCTTTGCGCCTGCTATCGTGACTTCACCAGTTAGGTGTTTACCACCATTAATCAGCAACTTATCCATTAGCTTTGATATTCTTCAGGCGTCAATGTTTTCATGGAGAGCGCATGAATCTCTTCACGCATACGATCGCCTAAAGCCGCATACACCAACTGATGACGTTGAATTAATCGCTTGCCTGCAAATGCATTCGAGACAATCAAAGCAGTGAAATGCTGACCATCTCCTTCAACTTCAAGATGGGTACATTCAAGTTTGTCGGCTATGTATTGATGAATCAGTTCAGGAGTTGGAAACATGATGAAATCTTTATCAAAAAATTTTAGTTATGTGACTTAGTTGATGACATTTTAATGCCGTAATTTATAACCCGACTTCAACAAGCTAACTGCTATCGTCGCAACGATGAGAAAAAATAAACTGACGATTGCAAAGCTTGTGTAAGGCGGCACATCGGAATGTCCAAAGA
>Ga0209550_10000857_pt1 | contig 29118 bp, 16 predicted proteins | sample LauGreSuBDMM15SN_2_FD_187567 | JGI IMG/M metagenome (GOLD analysis project Ga0209550, IMG submission 187567) | Freshwater lake microbial communities from Lake Michigan, USA - Su13.BD.MM15.SN (SPAdes) (version 5) | ecosystem: Environmental > Aquatic > Freshwater > Lake | place: Lake Michigan... | reverse complement strand
GCCCGCCCCGCCTCCCTCAACCCGCCGCGTGCCCCCGGCACCCAAAAAAACTGCGCCCAGTAGCGCCCACCCCCTTCGACGATGAATCCTTTCCCTTCTGCTCGTTTCTGCGCGTTACCCCTCCTGCTTCTCGCCCTCGCCACACTCTCCGCCGCGCCAGCGGCGAGCCCATCGAAACCCAACATCATCTTCATCCTCGCCGACGATCTCGGCTACGGCGACCTCGGCTGCATGGGTGCGACCGATATCAAGACTCCGCACCTCGATCGTCTCGCCGCCGAGGGGGTGAAATTCACCGATTTCTACGCCAACGCCCCCGTGTGCTCACCCACGCGCGCCGGGTTCATGACCGGCCGCTGGCAGCAACGCATCGGGCTCGAGTTCGCTTTCGGTTACCAGGTCGAGCAGTCGCGTCGCGTCAACGGCGCGTGGGTCCCTGTGCCCGATATCCACGGTCTCGGCCTCCCTCTTGGCGAGACCACCATCGCTGATCGCCTCAAAACCGTGGGCTACGCCACCGGCGCCTTCGGCAAATGGCACCTCGGCTACCGCGACGCCTACAACCCCACCAAGCGCGGCTTCGACGAGTATTTCGGCGAGCTCCTCGGGCATGCTGACTACTACCAACACAAATATTACGACGGCACGCCCGCCCTCCGCGAAGGCCTGCAGCCTGTGAAACGCGAGGGCTACTTCACCGATCTCGTCAACGCGCGCGCCGTGAAATTCGTCCGCGATCACGCCGCGCATCCGTTTTTCCTGTACGTCCCGCATCTCGCCGTGCACGGGCCGTTCCAACCACCTGACGCGCCCGGCACGCCGTTTGTCACCAAGGAGACAATGCTCCACGGCAGCCGCGCCATCTACAAGGCCATGCTCGAACGCGTGGACCGCGGCGTGGGCGAAATCCTCGCCGAGCTCGACCGGCAGGGTATCGCCGAAAACACCCTCGTCGTTTTCTCCAGTGACAACGGCGGCGAACGTTGGTCGCGCAACACCCCGCTCTTTCATCACAAGGCCACCCTTTGGGAAGGCGGCATCCGCGTGCCGTGTCTCATGCGCTGGCCCGCAAAACTCCCGCGCGGAAAAGTCACCGCGCAAATGGGCATCACCATGGATCTACATGCGACGTTCCTCGCCGCCGCCGGCATCAGCGCGCCAAGCGAGAAAACCCTCGATGGCCTCGACCTCCTCCCGCTCCTCACCGCCGACGCCGCGCCGCGCGAGCGCACGTTTTTCTGGCGCATCGATCGGTCCAACCGCAAGCAGCGCGCCGTCCGCGAGGGCCAGTGGAAATACCTGAACGACGGCAACACCATGGACCTGCTCTTCGACCTCGCCGCCGACATCGGCGAGCGCACCAACCTCAATTTCCGCCATCCCGAAATCACCGCGCGCCTGAAACAGAAGCTCGCGGCGTGGGAAGCCGAGATGGATGCCTCCGATCGCGAAATCCTCGTGCGGTGATCCGGCCCACTCGCAGCAGCGCCACCGCACAACGTCGTTCCACTCACCGCCGGTCCGCCCCTCTTGAACCGCCACGCTTGCCCCACCTCGGCCACCCTCACGCCCCGAGCACGTTAACCCCAAGGGGCTGGCACACCCCGCCGCGGCACCGTCTTCATCTGCGAAGCCTCGCGCCATCGCCCCAAAACGACCTCACCACCCTTCCATGCTCACCGCGGCTGAATCACTCCTGCGACGTTGGCCCCTCCTGCTCGCGTTCGCGGCGCTCACGCCGAGCCTCCACTCGGCGAACGCTCCTCGTCCCAACATCCTCTTCATTGCCGTCGACGATCTCGGCAGCGTGTTGCACTCGGCCGGCGATCGCGTCGCCTCCACGCCGAACCTCGACCGACTCGCCGCCACCGGCGTGCGCTTCGATCGCGCGTATTGCCAAATCCCGCTCTGCAATCCGACGCGCGCTTCGTTGCTCACTGGCCTCCGGCCCGACGCGACCGGCGTCTACGATCTGGCACGGCACTTCCGCGCCTCCGTGCCGGAGGTGGTCACCCTGCCGCAGCTTTTCAAAAACCACGGCTGGTTCAGCGCCCGCGTCGGCAAGCTCTATCACTACGACGTGCCCAGCGGCATCGGCACCGACGGCCTCGACGACTCGCCCTCGTGGAATGTCGTCGTCAACCCACGGGGGCGCGACGTCACGGACGCCGCACACATCGTCAATCCCACGCCGCAAAAGCCCGTCAGCGCCGCCCTGAGCTGGCTCCGCGCCGAGGGAACCGACGAGGAACAGACCGACGGCCTGATCGCCACCGCAGCGATCCGTTTGCTGGAGCAGTCACGCGGAAAACCCTTTTTCCTCGGTGTTGGATTTTTCCGCCCGCATACGCCGTTCGTCGCGCCAAAAAAATATTTCGACCTCTACCCCATCGGGAAAATTCATTTGCCCATCGCTCCACCCGACGACCGCGCCGACATTCCCCCGGCCGCTTTCGCGCACAACAATCCGACGCCTCACTACGGACTCGACGAATCCACGCTCCGCTCCGCTCTCCAAGCCTACTACGCGTCCGTCTCGTTTGTGGACGCGCAAGTCGGCCGTTTGCTCGACGCCCTCGACCGACTTGGCCTCGCCCGCGACACTATCGTCGTGCTCTGGAGCGATCACGGCTATCATCTCGGCGAGCATCTCGGCGTCTGGCAGAAACGAACCCTCTTCGAGGAATCCGCCCGTGCTCCGCTGATCATTCGTGATCCGACAGCCCGGGGCAACGGCTCCGCCTGCGCCCGCATCGTCGAATTCGTGGATATTTTTCCCACGCTCGCCGAACGCTGCGGACTTCCGTTCCCCGCCGATCTGGCCGGCCGCAGCTTGCAGCCGCTGCTCGCCCATCCAACGGCCGAGTGGGACGGCCGCGCCATCACCCAAATTCTGCGCCCGCCCGACGCCCGTTTTTCGCAACCCGTGATGGGCCGCAGTATCCGCACCGAACGATGGCGTTTCACCGAATGGAACGAAGGCCGCGAAGGCGCGGAGCTCTACGATCACACCGCCGACCCCCACGAGCTCCGCAATCTCGCTGCCGATCCCGCGCACGCCTCCACCGTCCGCGACCTGCGCGCCCGCCTTGCGCCGCTCGCCCGCGGCACGGCGCCAGATGCGGTGAACTTCAACCCGGCGCGACTGTAGTTTGGCAACCGGCCAAATCCGTTCGCGCGCTTGGAGCTCTGAACCCCTCGAGATTTTTCAGGACGGAACGTAGACAAATTCTTACAAGCGGTCGCTGTTGCTCAAGTCGGCTCGGCGCCGGCCGCACTCGACGAAGACGGAGCTTGCCCCATTCGCCCCGCAGTCCCCCGCGTTTGAGCTCTGCTGCATGCCAATCCGCTGGATCTGATCCCGCCACCCGACGCTTGCCCACGCCGGCCGTTCGCACCAAACAACGCCAGCCCCGTGACTCCCGAGCTACCCTCCGACCCTTCGCCCTCCCCCGACGACCGCTGGTTCAGCGAACACGTGCTTTCCCACGAGCCGATGCTCCGGGCCTGGTTGCTCAGCCGGTTTCCGCACGGCGTCGAGCTCGACGATCTCGTGCAGGAGGCCTACGCCCGCGTGCTCCGCGCCCGCGCCGCCGGGTCCGCCATGCGCTCACCCAAAGCCTTTTTTTTCGCCACAGCCCGCAATCTCGCGCTCGACACGCTGCGGCACCGCCAAGTTTCCGGCGAAGATACCTTAGTGTCTTTCGAGTCCTTGGACGTCTTGGATGAGAGCGACGGCATTCCCGAGACCGTCGACCGCCACGAAAAAATCGAACGCTTGACCATTGCCATCCAGTCCCTGCCCGCACGTTGCCGCGAGGTCATGACCTTGCGCAAAGTCTACGGTCTGTCCCAAAAGGAGATCGCCGCTCGCCTCGGTATTTCCGCGTGCACGGTCTCCGCGCAACTCACCATCGGTGTGCGTAAGTGCACGGAATCGTTCGCCCGCGATCGCCGCGAAGCGGGTCTCAGATGAGCCAACCCACGCCCGACGAGCGAGCCGCCGACTGGCTCATCCGGCGCGACCGCGGTCTCACGCCCGGCGAACAGGATGACTATCTCCAATGGCTCGCCGCCGATCCGCGCCACGGCGATGCCTTCGCGCGCCAGCAAGCCACCTGGCGCGAACTCGACCTCCTCGCCGACTGGCGCCCCGAGCACGCGCCGGCAGCCAACCCCGCCCTCCTCGCTCCACCGCGCCACGCCACCCGCCGCCCGTTGCGCTGGCTCGCTCCCGCCGCCTTCGCCGCAGCGGCGTGCGTGGCCCTCGCTTTCTTTCTCAACCGCGAAACACGTCCGTCTTCAGCCACCGCCTCCGCGACGCCGACCGTCGCCACCGGCTACGAAAAACGCCTCCTCGACGACGGCTCCGTCCTCGAACTCAACCGCGGCGCCTGCGTCTTCGTAGCCTACACTCCAACCGAACGCCGCGTGCGTCTCCTGAGTGGCGAGGTGCACTTCACCGTCGCGAAAAATCCCGCCCGCCCGTTCATCGTCAGCGCCGCCGGCGTCGAGACCCGCGCCGTCGGGACCGCCTTCAACGTCCGCCTCGCCGCCGCCGTCGTCGAAGTCCTCGTCACCGAGGGCCGCGTACAGGTCACCCCTTCCCTCGCGCCCGATGCGCGTTCTTCCGACCCGCTCGCACCACCCGAGACCGCAGCCCTCGTCAGCCGCGGTGAGCGTGTGACCATCTCGCTCGCGGCCGATCGGACCCCGGGGACTTCCCCTCCCCTCGCGCCCATCGCCGTCACCGCCGCCGAGATCGCGCGCACCCTCGCGTGGCAGCCGCGCCTGCTGGAGTTTTCCTCCGCACCTCTCGCGCAAGTCGTCGCCGAGTTTAACCGCCACAACACCCTCCAGCTCTCCCTCGCCGATCCGGACCTGGCCAGCCTTCCCGTCACCGCCTCGTTCCGGTCCGACAACGCCGAGGGCTTCGTCCGCCTCCTCGAAGCCACCGCCGGCGTCCGCGCCGAACGTCGCCGTGATACGATTTTGCTCCGCCGTGCGAATTCCCCTTAGTGTGACCGACGCGGTGGGTCGTCTTGTAAAGAAACCGAGCTCACTCATGCCCCCACTACCCCGCCCCTCGCGCTGGCTCCGCGCATCCGCCGTCGCCGCTCTGATCGTTTGCCGTGCGCTGGCCGCACTGGCTCCGCCGCAGCACTTCGACCTTCCTGCCGGCGACGCCGCCACCGCGCTCCGTCTCGCCGCCCAGCAAGCCGGTCGCGAGATCATGTTCCCCGCTGCCATCGTGCAGGGCGTGCGCGTTGCCGCCGTGCGCGGCGACTTCACCCTCGAGGAAGCCGTCACGCGGATGCTCGCGGGCACCGCTCTCCAACTCGTGCGCGACGCCGGCTCGTCCGCCCTCGCCGTCGGCCGCGCGACACCTGCCCCAGCGGCTCGCACGCTCCCGGCGACCACCTCCACCCGCGCGTCCACTCCCTCGTCGGCCGACACCGTCATCCTCACGCCCTTCGAGGTCTCCACCGACAAAGACAACGGCTACGCCGCCACCGAGACGCTCGCCGGCACGCGCATGCGCACCAATCTGCGCGACGTGGGCGCATCGCTCACCATTCTTACCCCCGAGTTCATGCAGGACCTCGCGGTAAACTCCTTCGACAAGGCGCTGCTGTTCACCCCGAGTGTCGATGCCGTCGAGGGAGACAACACCCCGAGCAACGACGGCAACGCCACCGGGCAGTTTCTCCGCGGCGGCACGGGCCAAGCCTATTCGATTCGCGGCTTCACCAACACCGGCAACAACGGACTCCAGACGCTCTCGCACGACTTCTTCAATTCCTTCGAGACCTCCGACAACTACAACCTCGAGCGCCTGACGCTCGCGCGCGGACCCAACGCCCTGCTCATCGGCGTGGGCGAGCCGCAGGGCGCCGCCATCACCACGACCAAGCGCGCGCAATTGCAGCACCGGAAAACCCAGGTGCAGACACAGTATGACCGCTGGACCTCGAACCGGGTCGCACTCGACCACAACCAGCCGCTCGTCAAAGACCGCCTCGCCTTCCGTCTCAACCTCCTCCACGCGGAGAAACGCGAATTCCGGCGCTTCGAGGGTGTCAATCAGGACCGCCTGACGCTGGGTGTCACAGCCCGGCCCTTGGCCCACACCAAAATCACCGTCAACCACGAGAACTACAGCAACCACCGGAACATCGTCCCGCTCGCCTGGGCGTTCGACAGCGGCGTGATCCAATGGCTGGCGAACGGCCGCCCCACGGTTGATTTCGTGCCCCAGGGAATCGCGTGGGCCACGGCCAGCCGCGCGTTCGTCGATGCCAGCGGCAATCGCCTCCGGGTCGCCCCGGGCGTCGTAAGCGCCGAGGGGTTGGTCCGCTCCGTGGCCGACTTTAATCCGCGCAACGCCATCACTCAGAATGCCGCGCAGCAACAGGTCTACATCACAGGTCTCAAACTCGCGAATCCGGTGGTGAACATGCGGTTTCAGGGCGTGATGCAGACCGACACCTTCGGCGGCGCGAGCACCCAGAGCGTGCAAACCGTCGATCCGTTTCAGCTCTACGGTCTGAGTCGCGATGCAAATCTCAATGGCGGCACGTGGGACCAGCCGGAGCAGCGCGACCACGGCCGCTGGACCACCGCGTTCATCGAGCAAAAGATTCTCGACGGCCTCTACCTCGAACTCGCGGGCAATGCCGGCCGGCATCACCGCACCTACGCTCCCGACGCATTCAACGTCATCAAACTCGACGTCAATCGCTACCTCCCGGACGGGTCGCTCAATCCCGGCTACCTCGTGCCCTACGGCGACACCCTCGGCCAGCTCCGGGACGAAATCGCGCAATCGGACGAGTATCGCGCGACGCTCTCCTACGAAGTTGATTTCGGAAAAATCCATCGCTGGCTGGGGCGGCAGAACTTCGCCGCGTTGGGCCAGCAGACCCGCAATAAGTCGGATACAAATATCATGCGCCACTACAACCTCGCCACGATCGGCCTCGCCGGCACGGGCTGGTCCGGCGACGCGACAGCCGGGGCCAGCACGCTCCGCGGCCGGGCCTATTATGTGAACGGTCAGGTGCCGGCCCTGCCCGATCAGCATTTCTTTTCGGCGAACCTCGCCCAAATCAACGCCTTTGGCCGTATGGTCGGCGGCAGTGCCAACGACGCCGCGCCGATCAACTTCGCGCTCCGCCAGCATCTCAACGCCGTGAAGTCGGGTTTCGCCCACGAAGCGCTTTCCTTCGGGTGGCAGTCGTGGTGGTTGCAGAACCGTCTCGTCACGGTGGCCGGCTACCGCCGCGACGGCACGAAGAGCTACGTCCCGGAGACTCTCCGCGGCTTCATCGATCCCGCCATTCCCGGCGCGGCCACGGACCCGCTCAAGCGTTACTTCACGTCGTCGGTGGCGGTGCCGCTCAAAGCCACCCCGAGTGTCGACACGGCCGGTATCTCCCGCACCTTCGGCGCGGTCTTCCACGCTTTGCCGTGGCTCTCGCTGAACTACAGCCGCTCGACCAATTTTAATCCGGTGGCCGATGCCTCGTGGAAAAACTATCAGAGCGAATCGGCGCCGAATACCACCGGGCGAACCGAGGACTACGGCGTGCGTCTCTCGCTGCTGGACGGCCGTCTCTCCGTTGGCTTCAACCGCTTCGTGGCGGCGGCCAACGATCAGGCGCGTCTCGCCAATCAATACCGCGCCCCGCTCAACAGCATCCTCAATCGCCTGCGCACGAACTACCGGGATTTTGGCGACTCGCACTTCATCCTGATGGACACGCCGGCCTTCCCCATCGTGAACCTCGTGGACAACGTGAGCGATACGTGGAGCTACCGCGCCACCGGCTACGAACTGAACGTCACCTTCAATCCCTCGCGGAACTGGCGCGTCGCATTGACCGGCAGCGAAAACAGCAACGTGCTCGGAACCCACCTCACATCGCTCGGCCGCTATCTCAACAGCGCCGCACCCTTCGAGGGTCTCGCAACCTGGCGAAAATTCGCCAGCGAACTCCGCAAGGTGGAGGCCGGCCAGCGCTCCGCCTCCTTCGATCTCAATCCGGCCGATCCGGCCGCCCGTAGCAAAGCCGGAGCCGACGCTCTCCTCATCGAGCAACAGACCGCCACGGCGGAACGTTCCTACCAGGACGAACTCGCCATCGAGGGCATCACGACCAGCCGCAACGGCCGCTATGCGTTCAACGGACTCATCACTCACGTCTTCCCGAAAGAGGGCCGGCTGAAGGGCTGGTCCGTCGGCGGCAACTTCCGCTGGCGCAGCGCGAGCACCATCGGGTACCTGCGTACGCCGAACACCGCCGGCGTTCCCAATGGCGTCATCGATCCCGCCCGGCCGCGAAAAGGCGCGGACAATGGGGAACTCGGCGCCATGCTCTCTCACGAGCGCCGCATCTTCCGAAAGGTCACCCTGCGCACGCAGCTCAACGTGGAAAATCCACTCGACTGGAGCAAACCGCGGTTGGTCTCAAGCGACTACGATACCAACGGCGTCCTCGGCGCCGCAAATGCCATCGTCCCCCTCCGCTGGGAATTGCGCCGGCCCCGTAATTTTATCCTCACCGCCACCTTTGGGTTCTGAACGAATGAAAAAACTCCTGCTCGCCTTCCTGCTCCTCGCCGTCGCTTGCCACGCCCGGACCGTCACCGTTTCCGACCACGGTGCCGTGGGCGATGGCACGACGCTCAACACGCACGCGCTCCAGCAAGCCATCGACGCCTGCCATGCCTCGGGCGGTGGCAAGGTCGTGTTTTCAGCCGGCAACTACGTCACCGGAACACTCTTCTTGAAGAGCAATGTCATCTTGCACCTCGAGGCAGGGGCCACGCTGGCGGGCAGCACGAACTTCAAGGACTATGCGCCGAACGTTTTTCGGAATCAGTATGCCGACCGCAACAAAAAGGAGGGTTGCCTGATCTTCGCGGAGAACGCGGCCAATATCGGGATCGAGGGAAAAGGAAAAATCGACGGCCGCGGCCAGCGCAGCAATTTCCCCCATCCGGACGATCCCAAAAAAGACCGGCCCATGCTGCTCCGTTTCCTGCGCTGCACGAACGTCTCGCTGGAAAACGTCGAGCTCGTCAATCCCGCCAGCTGGACGCTCGCGATGATCTATTGCCGGCGCGTCAACATCCAGGGCGTCACCATCCACGCCAAGGTGAACAGCAACGGCGACGGTCTCGATTTCGACGGCTGCGAAAACGTCACCATCAGTAACTGCGTGATGGATACGAGTGACGATTCCATCTGCCTGCAATCGTCACGCCCCGATACGCCGTGTCGTCTGTTCACCATCACAAATTGCATCATGACCAGCCTGCGGGCGGCGATCCGCATCGGAATGCTGTCCACCGGGGACTTTTACGGAATCACAGTCGATAACTGCGTTTTCCACGACATCAACGATGCGGCCATCAAGATCCAGATGAACGAGGGCGGAAAAATGGATGGCATGCAGTTCTCCAACCTGATCTTCAAAGACGTCATCAGCGCGGTCTTCATGACGTTCAACAATTACACGGTGTATGTGGACGGCCCCCCCGCGCCCGCGCCGCTGCAAAGCATGAAGAATTTCCGGTTCAGTAATTTTCAGATCACCGCGAAACCCAACCCGAAGGAAATCGCCAAGCCCCTGATCATGCTCACCGGACTACCCGGCCACCCCATCGAAAACGTGACCTTCAGCAATATCTCAATCATGGCGCAGGGCGGCGGTTCGGTTGCCGATGGGGCGATCCGCTCGATCCCCGAGCTGGCGCGCGTGCGACCGGAATTCACCCAATTCGGCAAAGTCGTCCCCGCCTATGGCATCTACGCGCGCCACGTGAAGGGTCTGGCGCTCGATCACATCGTGCTGGAGAGCCACCCGCCCGAACACCGCCCCGCCGTGATCTGCGACGATGTCAGCGATCTGGAATTTTCCGACAGCAAGGTCGCCGCCTCCGCCGAATCCGAAAGCTCGATACGCCTGCAAAACGTGCAACGCGCGTGGATTCGCAACAGCCGGGCAATCGGCCGCAGTCCGACCTGGGTTCAGGTGGAGGGAACCGCGAGTAAAGAGATCCTGCTCACCGGCAATGATCTGAGGAACACCGAAAAGCGGTTCACCGTTTCCCTTGGCGCCTCCAACGACGCCGTCACCGCGCAGCACAACACCCCATGAATTATCCCCGGAACCTCGCGTCGGTCGCCGTTTTGGCGAACGGCCTTCTGTTGGTTGCCGGGGTGGCCGCCGCCGCCGAATCCATTGAGACGGTGGCGCGGCCGGCGACGACCCGCGTCAATCCGTTTTACGTGGGCAATCGCGCCCCGTTGCTGCCGGGGCCATTGGTCAAACTTCCGATCGGCAGCATCACACCGCAGGGTTGGTTGCGCCAGCAGCTGGAGCTACAAGCCAGTGGCTATTTCGGCCATCTGCCAGAACTGAGCCGGTTTCTCATTAAAGAGGGCAATCCGTGGCTCAGTCCAGTGGGCGAGGGCGAAAAATTCTGGGAAGAGGTGCCGTATTGGTTAAAGGGCTACGGGGACCTCGCCTACGTCCTCGGTGATCCCACGATGATCGCAGAGGCGATGGTGTGGATCAACGGCGTCATCGGCAGCCAGCGGGAGGACGGATGGTTCGGACCGCGCGCCAATATCAAGTCGCCGCGCGTCCATAGCACCGGCAAGCCGGACCTCTGGCCGAACATGCCGGTGTTGAACGCGCTGCAGGCCTATCACGAATACTCCGGCGATGAACGGGTCATCCGCCTGATGACAAAATATTTTGAGTGGCAACTCACGGTGCCCGATGCGGATTTTCTTCCGCCCCTCTGGCAGAAACAGCGCGGCGGCGACAATATCGCCAGCGTCTATTGGCTCTACAATCGCACCGGTGATCCACGGCTGCTCGAACTGGCGACCAAAATTTTCAACAAGATCGCCAATTGGACCGAGGGCGTGCCGGATTGGCATAACGTCAATATCACGCAGGCCATGCGCGGGACACCGACCTATTACCTGCAGTCGAAGGATCCGCGGCACCTCGCAGCCCCGGAGCGCAACTACCAGACGGTCTGGGGACTTTACGGGCAGGTGCCGGGCGGAATGTTTGGCAGCGACGAAAACTGCCGGCCAGGTTTTGTCACAGCCCGTCAGGCGGTCGAGACGTGCGGCATCGTTGAGATGATGCATACCTGCGAGGAGCTCCTGAAGATCGACAGCAGCCTTTCGTGGGCGGATCGCTGCGAAGACGTCGCGTTCAACTCCCTCCCCGCCACGACGACGCCCGACTTCCGGGCGCTGCGCTATCTCACCGCGCCCAATCTCGTCGTCTCCAGCAGCAAGAACAAGAGCCCCAAAATCCAGGACCCGGGTCCCAAGTATCAGATGAATCCGCACGCCCACCGCTGCTGCCAGCTCAACATGGGCCAGGGCTGGCCGTACTATGCCGAGCACCTCTGGATGGCGACCCCCGACAGCGGCCTCGCCCTCGTCTTTCCGTCGGACTCGATCGTCACCGCGAAGGTCGGCGACGGCACGGAGGTCCGCATCACGGCGACCACGCGTTATCCCTTCGACGAGGACATCGGGCTCACGCTTTCGCTGCCGCGCGCCCAGGAATTTCCGCTCTATCTGCGCGTGCCGGGCTGGTGTGAGCGGGCGGAACTCTGGATCAACGGCCGACCCATCGCGGTGCAATCGCGGCCGCAGACCTTTCTCCGCCTCAATCGGGAGTGGAAAAACGGCGACACCATAAAACTGCGCTTGCCGATGGAGGTGCGGGTGCGGACCTGGGCCAAAAACGCCCACAGCGTCTCCGTCGATCGCGGCCCGCTCTCCTATTCGCTGAAAATCGCCGAACGCTACGTGCCCCTCGACGGCGCGCAGGCCACCACCAAAGACTATCTGCCCGACGCCTGGCGCCGGGAATTGACGAAGGCACAACTCGCCGCCTGGCCGGCATTCGAGATTTTTCCGAACACGCCGTGGAACTACGGGTTGGTGTTTGATCGGACGAACGTGGCGGCATCGTTCACGTTCGCGAAAAAAACGTGGCCGGCGGCGAGCAATGTCTGGGGCAGCACGGACGCTCCCGTTGAAATCAAAGCCAAAGGACGCCGGATTCCCGCGTGGCAGGCGGATGAAACCGACCTCGTGGGTCTGATCGCGGAAGGTCCGGTGCGGTCCGACGAACCCGTCGAAGAAATCACGCTGATCCCGATGGGCGCGGCCCGCTTGAGGATCTCGGCCTTCCCCGTGATCGACAACGGACCCGAAGGAAAACCTTGGACCACGCCCCCTGAACCGATCACCAAAATCAATCCGCGCCAAGCGGCGGCGATGAAGAAGGAAGCGGACAAGGCGGCCGCGGCGGCCAAGAAATAACCGAAACGTCTCAAGTTCCCAGCAACCACCATGCGCCACTTCCTCATCGCCCCCGTGATCAGACTCGCCCTTTACGGAGTCATCGCCTCGGCCACGTTCGCCGCCACGCCCGCTCCCACCACCGCCGGTCGCCCCAACATCGTGTTCATCCTCGCCGACGACTGGGGCTGGGGCGATCTCGGATCGCACGGCCACCCCTATCTCAAAACGCCGCACCTCGACCGGCTCGCCGCCGCGGGCACCGACTTTCGCCAATTCACCGTCGCCGGCAGCGTGTGCTCACCGAGCCGCGCGGCACTCATGACCGGACAGTTTCCCGCGCGGTTCAGTATCCACGGGCATTTCGCCACGGTGCAGAGCCATGTACAGCGCGGGATGCCCGACTGGCTGAACCCGAAGGCGGTGCTGCTGCCGCGACTCTTACAACAAGCCGGCTACGCGACGGCACACTACGGAAAATGGCACCTGACCAACATCATGGTGCCGGACGCCCCGCCGCCCTCAGAATACGGATACGACACCTACGGCACCTACAATTGTCCCGGCCCGCAGATGCCCGTTCACGACGATGTGAAGCACTCGATCGCGTTCATCGAAAAAAGCCGCGCGGCCGGGAAGCCGTTCTTCCTCAACCTGTGGATCCATGAACCTCACACGCCGCATTATCCGAAGCCGGAATACTTGGAAAAATTCGCTCACTTGCCGGACGAGGCCCAGCAGATTTACGCGGCCGTGATCGCCCACGCCGACGCGCGTATCGGCGAACTGCTCGCCGCGCTGGATCAGCTCGGTCTCGCGTCCAATACGCTCGTGATGTTCAGCTCCGACAATGGCCCCGAAATCACCGGGCCAGCTGATCGCCGCATGGGCGAAGACGAGTCGACCGGGCCCGGCTTCAGCAGCTGGGCCTCCGTCGGCAGCACGGGCGGGCATCGCGGCCGCAAACGTTCCCTGCTGCAGGGCGGCATCGGCGTACCCTTCATCGCCCGCTGGCCCGGCAAGATCGCCGCCAACACCGTTGACGACACGACGCCCCTCACGGCCGTGGATCTGCTGCCGACGTTATGCGCGCTGGCGGGCGCCCCATTGCCGGGAAGTTACGCCCCTGACGGCGTCGACCAGAGCGAGGCGCTGTTGGGTAAATCCACCTCGAGACGCGCCAAGCCGATCTTCTGGCAGTGGCCGACGCCGGGTAAACCCGGGGACAGTTGGCCGACCCTTGCCGTGCGCGATGGCGACGGAAAACTGCTGGCCGGAAAGGATACGAAGCCGCTCGAGCTTTTCCGTTTTCCTCAGGACCGATGGGAAAAAACCAATGTCGGCGAACAGGATCCCACCGAAGTGAAGCGCCTGCAGGCGCTCCTTTCCGCTTGGACGGCGACCCTCCCCCGCCAACCCGATCCGCAGTGTTTTTCCAAAACGCGCTGAGCCCAGCCACACGTCGGGACCTTTCGCGCCGCACAAACATGGTTCGCAGGGAAGAGTGAGTCACGACCGCGGAGAGGACTCCGGCATTGTTCCACGGATTCAACGTGGATCGCACCGATCGAAATGGCGGACCTCCCACAGATTCAGAAACGCCACAGATGTTAAACTAGAATGCCGACCATCTGCGGTCTCTTTGAATCTGCGGGAGGCCAAAACCAGGAACCAAGACACAGTCCCATGACAGAGGGATAAAACCGGGTATTCTCTGCGCTTTGTCCGGTCTCTGCGGTGTCAAAGGCTTGAGCGACTGAATCTCCCAAACACCAACCCTTCATCCACTCCAAATTGGGGTTCTATTTTTAGAAGGCTTGACCTCGCGAATCTGAATCGGGACCACCAGCAACCAGCGGGTTGCCCCCTTCCGGCTCCCGTGCAGTAGCTTGAATCATCCTGGCAGCAATGCGGCGAGGTCATCGTGCGGTCGGGCGTTGACGTGTGCGGCCTTGATCATCGCGTCGGCGGCCCCGAGGGTGGCTGTCAAAGTCGGGCAAAATACTCAGGGGCTTGCGTCGTGTGTTATTCTCCGGTTTCAGAACTCAGTATCCTGCGCAATTTCCCGTCCTGCCGCCGCTGCACCACCCGCCATGCCCCCAGCCGATCCTGCAATTGCCCGGTGGTATGCCGACGAGGTGCAACCGCACGAAGCGCCACTGCGGGCCTGGCTGGCAAGTCGCTTCCCCAATCTCGCCGACGCGGATGACATCGTACAGGAATCGGTGATGCGGGTGCTGAGGGCGCGGGGCAGCGGGCCGATTCTATCGCCCAAGTCCCTGCTTTTCGTCGCCGCCCGCAACCTCGCCCTCAACCGTTTGCGCGATGCGCAGCGCGAACCGGTGCAATCTTTAGCGGATTTCGACCTCGGTGGGGTCTTAGATGAACATGAGGACATCCGTGAAACCGTCGCCCGTCTGGAGGAATTTCGCGTGCTGATCGAAGCCATCCAGTCGCTGCCGAAGCGCTGCCGGCAGGTCATGACCCTGCGTCGGATCTACGGTCTCTCGCAGAAGGAAGTGGCGGCCCAACTCGGCATATCGGAACACACCGTCGAGGCTCAGAGCACCATCGGCCTCGACAAATGCGCGGAGTTTTTCCGGGCGCGTGGGCACGTCTCCCGTCGATCATGAATGACCGCCTGCCACCATCCCGCAATCACCGCGCCATCGCGCGGGAGGCTGCTGCCTGGGTCGTGCGGGAAGGGCGCGGGCTCACAGCGCCGGAGCAGGACGCGCTGTCACACTGGCTCGCCTCTGATCCCCGCCACGGTGAGATCCTGCGCGAGCGGCGTTGGGCGTGGCGGGAGTTCGATCGCATTGCCGGTTTTCCCGCGACCCTGACCCCGGCGCCCGATCCCGACTTGCTTGCCCCGCGCTCGGCCCGACCCAAGGGTCATTCGCCTCGGTGGCAGGTTGTCGCCTGGGCTTCGGCCGCTGCGGCGGCGGCCATTCTGCTGTGGGTGGCGGTAGCGCCCCGCACGGTTCCCTCCGGACAACTCGCACCTTCGCGGCTCTCGACGGCCCTGGCCGCCCCGTGCGAACAGCGCACCCTCGAGGATGGCTCGCTCGTGCAACTTAACCGCGGTGCGCAACTCAGCATCGATTTCACGGCCGGCGTGCGGCGGGTCCGACTGATGCGGGGCGAGGCGCACTTCGCTGTCGCCAAGAATCCGGAGCGACCCTTCGTCGTGGAGGCGGGAGGCGTCACCGTCCGGGCGGTCGGCACAGCTTTCAATGTCCAGCTCACCTCGGCGGCGGTGGAGGTCGTCGTGGCGGAGGGTCGCGTGGCAGTTGACCGCGAGGCCGAGGCTCATTCGAACCCGATGGCATCGGTGCTGGATGCGCATCAGCGGGTCGTCGTCCCCCTGCGCGAAACCGGGCTTGGCCCGCCGGCGGTCACCTTGAGCGAGGCGGAACTCACCGCCCGTCTCGTCTGGCAGCCCCGGATGCTGGATTTCACCGACGTGCCGCTCGCGAGCGTCGTGGAGGAATTGAATCGGCGGAACCCAGTGCAACTCATCCCGGAGTCCGCGGCGCTGCGCGAACTGCGGGTCAATGCCAGCATCCGCTCGGACAACGTGGAGGGATTCGTCCGCCTGCTGGAGTCGAGTTTCGACCTGCGGGCGGAGTGGCGCAGCGAGACGGAAATTGTCCTGCGCCGGGTTCGTTGATGCGAGACGATGAAGGTGGCGGATTTTTTTGCGCCCACCTTAGCGGAAATCTCCGTGGCTGGGGTCATAGGGTGCATGAACCGTGCAAACCCCGCCTCGCCCCGAGCGCCACGACGCCGACTGTCGCACCTACGAATCGCTGCCCTCGGCCTGTTGCTGCTGGGTTCTAGCTCAGGTCTTCTGTGCGCCGCAGACGGGGCACGCAACTTTGACCTACCGGCCGGTCAGGCGCGCGACACGCTCAAGCGTTTTGCCGCTCAGGCGCAGGTGGAGATCGTCTTCCCGAGCGAGAACACTCTCGGCGTGGCGACGAACGCCGTCCGGGGTCGCCTCTCCCCCGAGGAAGCGATAGCCGCGCTGCTGACGGGCACAAATCTGACCGCGACGCGCGAACCCAAGACCGGCTCTTATTCAGTCCGCCCGAGGCCCTCCGACCCAAACGGGCCAAGGGCGGCGCAAGAGATCGCCAGCCCGAAGCCAACCGCCAACGCCTCCTCCCCAAGTCCGACGAAACAGTCCGCCGAAGGATCCATCATCGAACTCTCCCCTTTCGTCACCAGCGAAAAGTCGGTCACTGGTTATGCCGCCACCGAAACGCTCTCGGGCACGCGCATGCGCACGGATCTCAAGGATGTCAGCGCCTCCCTCTCCATCCTCACCCCGGAGTTTCTCCAGGATCTCGGCGTCACCTCCTTTGAAAAGGCCTTGGAATACACACCCAGCGTCAACCTCGACCAGGGCGATGCCATCGGCAACGGCGGCGTCGCGCTTCGTGGCAGCAACGGCCAGTCCTTTTCCATCCGCGGCTTTGCGGGCAGTGTGACTGGGGATCAGAGTATCTCCAACGACTTTTTCGCCAGCGCCGGCCCGAACGATATCTACAACACCGAGCGCGTCACTCTTTCCCTCGGGCCCAACGCGCTGCTTATCGGCGTCGGTAGTCCCCAAGGCGCGGTCGTAACCTCCACCAAGCGCGCCAAGCTCACAAGAACCGCCACCAAGGTCTTCCTTCAAGGGGACCACTGGGGATCCCACCGTGCTTCGTTTGACCATGACCAGCCGATCATTGCCGGGAGACTCGGTCTCCGCCTCAACGGTCTTTACGATCGGCAACGCGAGTTTCGGGGCAACGAAGGCAAGAACCAGGAGCGCGTCACGCTCAGCGTCGTCGCCAAGCCGTGGGAAAACACGAAGGTCACGGTCAATCATGAGAACTACGACACCGCCTTAAACAACGCCGCGCTGGTCTGGGGCTTCGACGGTGCTGCGCTCGCGTGGATGGCCGCCGGCAAACCCGTCGTCGGCAACGACCCCAGGAACTACCTTTTGAACAACAACGCCCAGAGCCAGGTGCTCGTCCGCGGCCTGAGCCTCGCCAATCCGCTCGTGAACATGCGCGCCCAGCGGACGATACCCGCCGCCATCTTTGGCGGCGTCTCCAGCAACAACTACATGTCCCTGCGCCCCTGGGAGACCTTCGGCCTCAGGCAGGATACCTATCTGTACGGCGGCACGCGGACGAATCCACCCAACAAACAGCGCGGCAACTGGACCCACCTCTTCCTCGAACAAAAGCTCGCCCCCAACCTCTACCTCGAACTCGCCAGTGCACGCGCCCGACACCACCGCGACCTCGACCAGAACAACCAAACGCTGGTCACCATCGATCCCAACCCAAGGCTGAGCAACGGTTCGCCCAACCCCGGCTACCTCGTCCCCTACAACGATAGCGGTGTGATGCTCTCTCTCGTCGAGGACGCCAAGAGCGACGAGTACCGCGCCACCGTGTCCTACGAGCTCGACCTCGCCCGCCGCAGCCGATGGCTCGGACGCCATAGCTTTTCGCTCCTCGGACAGACCGGCACGAGCTACTTTACCCGCGACAGCATGCGTGTCTTCAACCTCGCCACGATCGGCCGCGCCGGCTGGGGCAATGCCGCCACAGCCAACGTCAACCGGTTTAACGTCCGGCACTATTTTCTCAACGGAAACGTCCCTGAATTCTGGGCCGCCTCCGAACTCATGGACCATGCCAAGGAGATCTCCGCCTACGGCAGTCTCATCGGCGCCGCCGAAAACGACCGCTCTCCGGTCGATCTTCGCCTCCTACCCTTTACCACCCCCATCCACAACAAATCCACCACCGACAGTCTCTCCCTCGGCTGGCAGGCCCGCTGGTTGAGAGACCGGCTGGTCACCCTTTTCGGCTATCGCACGGATCACCTCACGGCCTATGGCGCCCCGACCTCGCAGAATCTCATCCTACCCGAGACGGTCGGCAAATCCACCAGTGCCACCTATGACTACCGGTTCTTCGACCTCGCCAGCGACGTGAAACCCATCCAGTTCGGCAATGACAACCGCGGTATTTCGCGCACCCACGGCGCCATGTTCCACGTCTTCTCCTGGCTCAGCCTGGGCTACACCCGTTCCGACAACTTCACTCCGGGCAGGCCCACTATCCCGACGCCCATCGGCACCTCCTATTCCAATCCCAGCGGCGAGACCCAGGACTTCAGCGCCAATCTCTACCTGTTGGACAAGAAGCTGTCCGTTCGTATCACGCACTTTGATACCACCGCCAGAAATCAAATCTACATCGTCGGCACGAAATACGGGGGAGCCCGAAACATCCTACAACGCCTCCAAGACAATTATAAGACCGCGGGCGATTCGCACTTCCAAGCGATGCAGAGTCTCTACCCGGTGCAAAACCAATCCCCTCCCGACGTGCGCGACACCAAAGCTACCGGCTGGGAGCTGACGGTCGTCTACAACCCCACCCGGCAGTGGCGGGTCGCCCTCTCCGGCAGTTCCAACAAGAACACGCTCTTCGTCGACGACAAGTATGCCGGCCTCTACCTCTTCACCGACACCGCCTTCGAAGGCCTCGGCACCTGGCGCACCCTGGCCGACGAACTCCAACGAGTAGCTTCCAGCAGCGCCTCTAGGTATTTCGACCTCAATCCCACCAATAGCGCCGATCGCCAGAAGGCCCAGGACGACGCCACTTACATTAGGCTGCAGGCCGACAGCATGGAGAGAAGCTACCGCGACGGTCAGCAGCTCCTCGGCCGAAGCCAGATTCGCAACGGCGGCCAATACAACTTCAACGGCCTCACCGCCTACGACTTCACCGAAGGCAGACTCAAGGGATGGACCATGGGCGGCAACTTCCGCTGGCGCTCCGCCCCCATCGTAGGCTACCGCCGGCTGCTGGACACCAGCGGTCGCCCTGGGCTTCAGACCGCTAAGCATCCTCTCATGGGCAAGGACACGTGGGACTTTGGCGCTCTGATCGCGTGGCGCCACAAGCTGGGCAGAAAAGTCGATTTCCGAGTCCAGCTCAACATTCAGAACCTCCTCAACGAAACCGATCCCCTCCTCACCGCTATCGATACCGATACGAATGCCGTCTATGGCACCGCCAACGCCGAAGTCCCGGTCTACTACACACTACGGCGCCCTCGCAATTTTGTCCTCAGCACCACCTTCGAGTTCTGATCGAACCGATCTGCCCAAACTCCGATAACGATTGCATGCATCGTCGCTCCTTTCTCACCACGGTCGGCAGCGCCACGGCCGGGTTTGCCTTCGCCCGCGCCGCGCACAGCGCTACTGCCACCGCCGTGCCCTCGTATCTGCGCTCGCAGGCCTCGCTCTACGCCAAGGACGGCTCGCCCTACCTTTCTACTGAATCGTTGGCATAGAAACCGCCCAACCCATCAATAATTCCATGAACGGCGCTCTTCCTCCCATCCTCCTTCGCTGGGGTTGGCTCCTGGCCGCTAGCGCGCTCCTGCATGCGGCAGCTTTCGCCTCCGCCGCGACTCCGCCCAACCTTATCTTCCTGTTTTCCGACGACCAGAACGCCCGCGCGATCGGCTACGAAAACCCAGAGGTGATCACCCCGCACCTCGACCAGCTCGCGCGCGAGGGCGTGCGGTTCACCAATCATTACAACACCACCTCGATCTGCATGGCCAGCCGGTGCAACGTGCTCACCGGCCTCTACGAGTACCGCCACGGCTGCAACTTTGACCATGGCGACCTCGCCCGCCGCTTCCTCGAGGAATCCTACCCCGTGCTCCTGCGGCGCGCCGGCTACACCACCGGCTTCGCCGGAAAAATCGGCTTCGACCTCAAGGGAGAAAAATTCGACGCGCTGGCCTCGTTTTTCGACCGCTGGGCCGGCGGGCCCGGTCAGACGTTTTACGAAACGGAAAAGAACCCCGGCATCGCCCGCTATGCCACACAGTATCCGCACTGTTCTCGCGCCTACGGAGCGTGGGCGGTCGATTTCCTCAAGACGGCGAAAGCCACCGGCAAACCCTTTTGCCTGTCGGTCAGCTTCAAGGCGCCTCACCTGCCGTTCACGCCCGATCCGCAGGACGCGAAGCTCTACGCAGGCAAGAAGTTTTCCCGCCCGCCCAACTACGGCGTGGACCGCGGCCGCCATCTCTCAGCCCAGGCGCGCACCAGCCGTGCCGCCACCGGCTATCGCGAATGGATCAACGACTATGATAATTCCGCCGCGGCCTACTACGCGTTGATCACCGGAATCGATGCCGCCGTCGGCATGATTCGCGAGGCGCTCACCCGCGAGGGCCTCGCCGCCAACACGGTCATCGTCTACACCTCCGACAACGGTTACAGCATGGGCGCGCACGGTTTTGGCGACAAGGTGCTCCCCTACGAGGCCGCCTCGAAATCGCCGCTCATCGTCTTTGACCCACGCCTGCCGCGAGCCCACGCCGGCACGGTGAGCCACGCCCTCACCGCCAACGTCGATGTCGCCGCGACCCTCCATGCGCTCGCCGGCGTGCCGGCCCCTGCCGGCATCGATGGGAAGAGTCTTCTGCCCCTCCTCACCGCCCCGCAAGGCCGCGTGCGCGACGCCCTGCCGCTCTTCAATTTCTGGGGCGCCGCCTCCGCTCAATCGCTGGCCATTGTCATGCCCGGCTGGAAGTACATCTACTGGGCCCACGGCGGTGAGGGGATGCAGCCGACCGAGGAACTTTTTGCCCTCGCGGCGGATCCCTACGAGCTGAACAACCTGGCGGCCGACGCCCGCCATGCCGCGCAGCTCGCGACGCTGCGCCGCGCCTACGACACCGAACTCGCCGCGATCCAGGCCCGGCTCACCTCCGGCCACGACTACGAAAAATACCCCATGCTCTTCAGCCGCACGATCCCTTGGAGCGAAAAATCCGCCTCTCCGCCAGCGCCCAAAGCGAAACGTAAAGCGCTGTAACCAAGCGGCGCGATTCCCGGCAATCAGTCCCGCCCCAACCGGGAGACATCGCACGAAATACGTGAGCCCAGCCGCCCCCAACCGCGACAATAAGTCCTGCCAATGACACCTCACCTGCTCACGCGACGGTCCTTTCTCCTGCGAAGCTCCGCCACCGCCTTGGCGGCTAACGTCGGCATCTCCAGTCGCATCTTTGGCGCCGGGGCTGCCGTCCCCCCCAGCAGTCGCATCAACCTCGGCTTCATCGGCACGGGGCGTCAGGTCTTCCACGCCAATCTGCCGGGCTTTCTCTGGCGGACCGATGTCCAGGTCGTCGCCGTCTGTGACGTCGATCGCTGGCGCGCGGAGAAAGCGCGTGACAAGGTGCACGAGACCTACGCCGAGGCGAAGGCCTCCGGTTCCTACAACGGCTGCGCCGTGTACGAAGACTTCCGCGAGCTGCTCGCGCGGCCTGACATCGACGCAGTGATGATCTCCACGCCAGACCATTGGCATGCCGTCATGGCGATCGCCGCCGCCCGCGCCGGCAAGGACGTCGCCCTCGAAAAACCGATCTCCCTCAGCCTCACCGAGGGCCGCGCCATCGCGGACGCGATGAAACAGCACGGCCGCATCTTCCGCACCGACACCGAAGTGCGCTCCAACCCGCGCTTCCCGCGGCTTTGTGAGATCGTCCGCAACGGAGGCATCGGGAAAGTGCGGCGCGTGATCGCCACCGTACCGAAGAGTCCAGATCCCATCGCGGGGTTTCCGGCGGCGATGCCGGTGCCGCCGGACTTGAACTACGCCCTCTGGCAGGGCCCGGCCCCCGACCGGCCCTACACCCAACAACGGGTCCATTTTCCGCGCGGCGGCCTCGGCTACATCGCCGGCCAGGTCCCCGGATGGGCCCAAATCACCGACTACAATCTCGGCAACCTCAACAACTGGGGCGGGCACATGCTCGACATCACTCAGTGGGCCCTCAACACCGAGCGCACCGGCCCGGTCGAAGTATCCGCTCGGGCCGAGTTTCCGCCCCACTCCCTGTGGGATGTCCCCCGGAACTTCGAGGTCCGCTATCGCTACGCTAGCGGCATCGAAGTCGACTACACCGACGCCGGCACCGCGAGCGTGCGCGTCGAAGGCACCGACGGCTGGGTCGAAAACACCTGGTTCAAGTCCGACGGCTTCAAGGCCAGCAAGCCCGAGTTGCTTAAATGGAAGCCCGGCCCCGGCGAACTCGCCCTCCCGGTGGTCGATGAAAGGGAGGATTTCATCGCCTGCGTGAAGAGCCGCCGCGAGACCATCATTCCTGCCGAGGTCGGCCATCGCGCCGCGAGCATGGCGCAGATCGCGTACATCGCCGCCAAGCTCGGCGGCACCCTCAAGTGGGATCCCGTGCATGAGCGCTTCCCCGACAGCGCCGAAGCCAACCGCCTGCTCTCCCGCCCCCTGCGCGGACCGTGGAAACTCTGATCCCCGCTTCCCGATGCCTTCGTTGCTTCGTCAGCTCCCTGCCTTTGTCCTAGCGAGCCTCCTCACCTCCTGGGCCGCTCCAGCCACCGCGGGTGCCGGCCGGGCCAATCCGTTCTTCGCTTTCGATAATGGCGTGGGGCGCGGCGACGGCTGGTCCCCAGAAAAGCAGGCCGTCACCCTCGCGCGGCTCGGCTACGCCGGCATCGGCTACACCGGGCTCGACGACCTCGCCACCCGCCAGGCCGCGTTCCAAGCCGCCAGCCTGCGCATCTTCAGCGTCTATGTCGCCGCCGACGTCACGAAGACCCCCGCCTTCGATCCCAGGCTCCCCGAGTCATTTCCGCAACTGGCCGCCACCGGGACCGACGTCTGGCTGACCCTGCCCGGCAAGTCGTCCAACGACGAGCGCGCCGTCGCCATCGTCCGCGAACTCGCCGAGGCCGCCGCGCGCCACGGCGTGCGCATCGTCCTGTATCCACACAAAGGATTCTTCGTTGCCACGGCGGAGGACGCCCTCCGCGTCGTCCGCCAGGTGAACCGCCCCAACGTCGGCCTGACGTTCAACCTCGCCCACGAACTCGCCGCCGGCCACGCCGGCCGTCTCGCCCTGATCATCAAGGCGATCGCGCCGCACCTCATGCTCGTTTCCGTCAACGGCGCCGACCCCTCCGGCGGCTGGGAGCAGGTCATCCGTCCGCTCGACGAAGGCAGCCTCGACGTCGCTGCCGTGCTCCGGCACCTCGACGCCGCCGGCTACCGCGGCCCCATCGGCCTCCAATGCTACAACATCAAAGGGGAACCGGAGCCGCTACTGCTGCGGTCCATCGCCGCCTGGCGAAAGCGGCCAGACACGACCGCCGCGCCGCCGCCAGCGGCCACGCCGAGCTTCGCGACGCTCCTGGACGCGGCGCAGGCTGACGAGTCCCTGGCCGGTGCGCAGCAATCTCTCATCGCCGCGTCCCGCAAGGCTGCCGCCGAGCCGATCATTCGCCGGTGCTACACGCTCGAAGAGATCGGCAAGAACCGCACTTTCTACGACGGCCGGGCCGACGCCCTCGACGGGGAGAACAAGTTCCTCTTCGCCTCCGCTATGGCTGATTTCGGTGCGGCGGGGACCGTGGCCGCGGAACTGCCCTTGATCGCCGCCGCTGCCCGTCTCACCGGCGACGGTTCGTTCAAGCGGCGCGTGCTCGCGCAGCTCGAGGAAATGTCCACGTGGTCGCCCCTGCAGCGTACCGGCTGGACGCGCTCCTCCCCCGGGAAACGTCTGCCCAAGGATGGCAAAGACGGTTCGTGGCTGGCCACCGGCACCGGCGTCCGCGCCATCGCTGACACGCTCGAGATCCTGGCGCCGGAGGACGTGCCGCCGGAACTGCGGGCGAGACTCGAGTCGCTGCTGCGGGCCGAGATCGCCGAGGTGATGGAAGACTGGCGGCTCCGGCGGCAATGGTTCGTCAAGTCCAACAACCCCATCACCAACCAATGGGTGCTGCCCAACGAGGGACTGGTGCGCGCCTGCGTGCTCCTCGGCCGCCAGAATTTCCCAGACGAGTACGAGCTGGGCGTGACCAACCTGCTGCGCAGCCTCGACGCGCAGGGCACCGACGGAGAATTCAAGGAAGGCCTGCATTACGCGATGTTCACCGTCACGTCGCTGATGGCGGCGGCAAGGGCGACCGCCCGCGACGGTGACCGCCGCCTGATCGACCACCCATTCCTTCAGCGCTTCCCACGATGGGTCATCCACCACCTCCAGCCTGCCCGCAAGATCATCAATGCCTTCGACTGCTTCTCCAACTCGGCGCCGCGTCATGAAGGCGCGATGTTGGATATGCTCGCGGGCTGCGGGAGCCACCTTGCCAGCCGCGAAGCGGTCTGGGCAATGCGCCACCTGTTCGACGGTCCTCCGGACAAGCTGGAAGGACTGTTCAGCCGCGCCATGCCGGTCGCGACCCAGGAGCCACCGCTGTTTGCAGCTTACGAGCGCGCGACGCGCGTCAACTGGCGCGACCACTGGGACGATGGCGGCAGCGGCGTTTGGATCCGCGGCGGCCACGCGGACGATCAGCACGACCACAAGGATCGCGGCCACGTGAACTTCATTCACCAGGGCCGGTGCATCCTCATCGAGGCCGGCACGCCCGCCTACCACAACCCCCGGATGCTCTCGCACTACGCCTCCGGCCTGGGCCACAACGTGCTGCAGATCGGCGATGCGCCCCCGCCGACCAATTCAACCCAGACGCCCCCTGGCTGGCAAAAGGCGAAGGCCGTCGCGCCCATTCAGGTGCAGCGGTTGGACGCGACCGGCGGAGAAGTCAGCGTGGATGCGACCGCCGGATACGATGACCTTGAGCGATGGCGCCGCGCGGTGAAGTGGACAACCGACACGGTCGAAGTCCGAGACGACGTCGCGCTGGCCGGCGCCAAGACCGGGCAAATCCTGTTCCGCTGGCACCTGGGCACCCGCCATCCCGTCGAGGTCTCCGGCCAAGACGGCAAGTGGCAGGTCTCGTGGCCGGACGCGACGATGGCGATCGAGTCGGCCACCGCGCTCGAGGTGACCCAGGAGCAGTTGCCCGACCACACGCTGGAGGAGCGCACCTGGGAGGAAACCGGCAAAGATTGGCTGCACGCCTGCGTGATCGTGCGCACGACCACACCCGTAACCTCCGCCGGGATCGTCACGCGCGTCGTGGCTCGATCTCCGGCAACGAACGCCGAATCAACCCCCAAGACAGGATCCAACCCATGAAAAAGTTTCAGCCCATCAATCGCCGGGAGTTTCTCCAACGAGCGTCCACCGCGTCCGCCGCGATTTCGTTCGGCGCACTCGCCAGCCAAATACCGGCGGCAGCCGCAACGCCCACGACTGGCGCGCCGGCACTCACCTTGGACGACCTGGGCACGGCCTGGCTTCGCCGGCGGATGACCCGTCCAGCCGCCATGCCGGGCCTGGGAAACGACCTGGGGTCGGTGCAGATCGAAGCGGACATTGCCGCGATCAAGCATCCGGTCTTTCCGCCCTATAGCGGAGGCAACGAGATCACGGCGCTGACCCTGATTGATGGGCGCAGTCTCGCGCAGGCGGTACCGCACGTGGAGATTCGCTGGCGGGCGTTCGAGGTGGAACGTCGCTGCGAGGCCGGCGGCTGGCACTTAAGCAGCCGCACCTCGCTGTTGCCCGGGCAGCCCGGGGCGGTCGTGCGGGTCCGCGTCGAGAATCGCCACGGCGCGCCACGGCGGTTGCGCCTCGGCTTCCTGCTTTCCGGCCGCGCGATGAACCAAGGTGCCGATGGTTATTCCTGGCGGGTGCCGGCGATCCCGACCGAACCAGGGTCGTTGATGATCCATGACGGTTTGAAACAGACTGTGCAACGGGCGCTGGATGGGGCGGGAGTACTGCTGACAAACGAGGCAGGGAACGCCTTTAGCGTGCAGGGTTGCCGGCCCGCCCCGGATCGCTGGAACACGGAGCGTTCCCCCGCCTGGGAACGCGATCTGAAGGCCGGCGAGGTGTTCGAGGTATCCCTGCTGTTCACCTTTCATTCGGATCGCGAACAAGCCGGGCAAATCGCCCGGCAATGGTACGGCCGGGAAGACGAGGCCTTTGCCGCCGGCCGCCGCCGGTGGGAATCACTCTGGCAGGCCGCGTTCACGCCGAACAATGGCATTTTCAGCGGTTCGCTGCCTGTGGTCCACACGCCCAACGCGGCCCTCGCAAAACTATACTACATGGGCGTGCTCTCGCTGGTGGCATCCCGCCGGAATTATGGTTGGGGGGTCGTTGACCCCAGTTACCTTACACTCTGGCCCCGCCGCGGCGAAGGCTCCGCTTACCTCGCCTGGGATTTGCCCTACACCAGCGGTCTGCTCGCCCGACTCGATCCCGCGGTCTTGAGCAAGATGATGCGCCTGCAGTTCTCCGCCCCGTGGCTGGACTACCAGAAAACCAACCTGTTTTCCGGAGAACACAGCGGCTGGCCGTGTTGCGCCCAGCCTCAAGCGGTGAGCACGGCCGCGCTCAACCTCTGGCGCTGGCAGGGCGACCAGGCGTGGCGCCAATGGAAGATCACCCAACTGCCCCGCCAAGCCCAAACCAGGCGCGGCAAGGCCGCCAATCCCGTCCGGGCGAAATCGGATGGCGACGGGAAGACGGTGGAGACGACCGGCGAAGCTGTCTTCCGTCAGGCCGTTCAAGTCCACCGGCAACGCCGGCTCCTGAACCGGGCGCTGGTGGACTTTGGTCCGCGCAACGCCTACCTCGAGTGCATCACCACCTACGCCCACGGCACGGCCGGGCATACCGCCGTGCAGGCGTGGGCCTTGGCTGAATCCGCGCGGGCGTTCGGCGATCCCCCCGCCAGCGAGCGGCCAGACTTGTTGAACGCGATTCGCTCGCTCTACCGCGAAGGGCAGGGCTTCTTCGCCTGCGAATACCCCGATGGCAGCCGGCGCGACGCGGCCAATCTCTACGACGTCGGCCTGGTCCTCAATCACGTGGGCCACGAGCTGCCGCCAGCCTGGGTCGCCGAAATCACGCGCTTCGTGCGGGACACGCTCGCGACGCCGACTTGGGCGCATTGCCTGTCGCCCACCGATGCTGACACGGCGAGCGGCCTGCGCGCGGACCATCAATGGGCGGGGTGCTTTGGCGCCTGGCCCGCGCAATTCTTGCTCGGCGCGATGCGCGCGGGTCATTGGGATCCGTGGTTTGAAACTTGGATCGGCGGGCTCGCGCGCATCACGGCGCAGGGTCCGTTTGCCCAGGCCTACTGGGCCGAAGACATGTCCGAACCGGAGGCCGGCGCCGCGGCGAAGGTTTTTGACGACCTGCCCCAAGGCAACCACTGGGCTATCGCCAGCGGAGCGCATTTTGCCGAGATGGTGCTGGATGGCGTTGCCGGACTGCACGCAACCGCCGGCGGCACGCTGGAGGCAGACACGAGGGAATGGCCGCTCCGCCAGGGATTGCAGGTGACCGGCATCGCGCACCGGGGGCACCGCTATGTGCTGGATAAGAGTCTCCAGCAAATCTCATGAACCGCCGCCCAATCATCCGCCACGCTCACCCTGCGGCAGTCGGTCGTTCCGCCCGGCTTGGCGAATCGTCCTGCTGCTCCTCTCGCCCGCGTGGCTGGGCGTTGCTTCGGCGGCCACTACTTTGTCTCACCCGACGGCCGAGAGCGACCCGACGGAGTGGGCGACTCGAAGGGGTCAACCCGCTGGTTGCTGCAGTCGTCGCGAGAGGGCGGCTCGAACCGACGAATCGGCGCCCAGGCTGTGATACCGCGCGCCGGGAAAATGAATGCGAATTCGTCGTGCCATTACCCCGGCGCAAGCGGCGCACCTTCCCAAACACCCAGCCTCCATCTACCCCAAATTGGGGTTCTATCCTTACCGTGAAATTCAGCCGAGAGCTGAGAGCAAAACTAAACGGTGAACTTAGCTTATAGGTCGGGCGGTGTGCGCGTCTGCTCTGGAAATTGGGCTCTCAGCTCTTCGCTCTGAGCACTCGACTCCATGGTTCCGGCTTAGAAGGCTTGACCTCGCGAATCTGAGTCGGGACCACCAGCAACCAGCCGGTTGACCCTTTTCGGCTCACCCGTCACCTCAGATTCTTAGCCCAACAGCCCATCCCGTATGAAACCACTGCTCGTCCTCGCCCTCACCGTTTTCGCGTCTTTCTTCGTTCCCCGTTTTTCGTTCGCCGCGCAACCGAACCTCATCCTCTTCCTCGCCGACGACCTTGGCTATGGCGACCTCGCCAGCTACGGCCATCCCATCATCAAGACACCGAACCTCGACGCGTTCGCGCAACAGGGCGTGCGGCTCACGCAATGCTACTCCGCCAGCGCCGTGTGCAGTCCTTCGCGCTCGGCCTTGCTCACGGGCCGCACGCCGTTTCGCAACGGCGTCTACACGTGGATCGCCGAGGGCGGTGTCGCGCACTTGCGCACGAGTGAAATCGCATTGCCGCGACTGCTCAAGGGCGCGGGCTACGCGACCTGCCATAGCGGCAAGTGGCATCTCAACGGCCTGTTCAACCATCTCGCGCAGCCGCAACCGGGCGATCACGGCTACGACTGGTGGATGGCCACGCAGAACAACGCCGGCCCGTCGCACGAGAACCCGAGCAATTTCGTCCGCAACGGCCAGCCGGTCGGCCCGCTGCAGGGCTACTCCGCGCCGCTCGTCGTCGGCGAGGCGATCACGTGGCTGAAGGAAAAACGCGACACCTCGAAGCCGTTCTTCCTCGCGGTGTGGACGCACGAACCGCACTACCCGATCAAGTCGGACCCCAAGTTCAAGGCCTTGTATCCCAATCTCACCGACGATGTGCAGCGCGAACACCACGCCAACGTCACGCAGTTGGATCACGCT
>Ga0209550_10000855_pt1 | contig 29154 bp, 28 predicted proteins | sample LauGreSuBDMM15SN_2_FD_187567 | JGI IMG/M metagenome (GOLD analysis project Ga0209550, IMG submission 187567) | Freshwater lake microbial communities from Lake Michigan, USA - Su13.BD.MM15.SN (SPAdes) (version 5) | ecosystem: Environmental > Aquatic > Freshwater > Lake | place: Lake Michigan... | reverse complement strand
TGGTGGCGCGCGATGCCCCCCCCCCGGCCCTCCCCCAGAGGGGGAGGGAGTAATTCGGTGAATTTGGCTCTGCCCCCTCCACCCTTTTGGGGGAGTGAGTAAATCGGCGCCCAGTTTCTTGCTCCCTCCACCCTCTGGGGGGAGGGCTGGGGAGGGGGCAGGCGTGAGGCGATCTCAAAATCAAGAACGCACCCGCAGTCTTGCTTCGCCGCTTACAGCACCCCGTCAAACATCATCACGTCCACCACATCGCCAGGCAGCACCTGCCCTTGGCCGTGGTGCAGCACGATCAACCCATTGGCTTGCACCATCGAGCTGAGCACGCCAGAGCCCTGGTTGCCCGTGATGCGCACTTGCAAGCTGCCGTCCAGGGCGGTGCTCACCAGGCCGCGCTGGTACTCGGTGCGGCCTGGTTTTTTGCGCAACACCTCTTGGCTGCGCGCTTGCAGCAGCACAGGGGGTTGCGGCTGCGCGCCCATCAGGCGCAGCAGGGCAGGGCGGACAAAGGCCAAAAAAGTCACCATCACAGCAACCGGGTTGCCGGGCAGGCCCAATAAGAGTGCTGACTTGCCGCCTTGGCTGATGCGGCCCACGGCCATGGGCCGGCCCGGGCGCATGGCGATGCGCCAAAACGCCACGTCGCCCAACTGCTTCATCATGGCTTTGGTGTGATCGGCCTCGCCCACACTCACGCCGCCACTGGTAATGACTGCGTCGGCCTGGGCGCCCGCCGTGCGAAAGGCCTGCTCCAACAGGGCGGGCTCGTCGCGCACCAAGCCCAGGTCCAGCACCTCGCAGCCCAGGCGGGTGAGCATGGCGTGCACGGTGTGGCGGTTGCTGTCGTACACCGCGCCCTCCCGGGGCAACTCGCCCGGCTGCAAAATCTCATCGCCGGTTGAAAAATAAGCCACCTTGGGCCGGCGCCGCACAAGAACCCGCGCGAGCCCTAAGCTGGCAATCAACCCCAGTGCGGCCGGGCCCAAGCGCGCGCCTGCGGCCAGCGCCACGTCACCTTGCATCAGGTCTTCGCCGCAGCATCGGCGGTTGTCGCCGGGCTGCACCACATCGGCGGGCACGCGTATGCACCCAGGGCCCGCGTCTTGCGCGAATTCTTGCGGCAACACCGTGTCCAGGCCAGCAGGCATGACCGCGCCCGTCATGATCTTGACGCACTGGCCAGCTTTGACCTCGCCTTGCCAGGCGCGGCCTGCCAAGGCGGTGCCCTGAACCTCCAGTTCAAGGGCCAGCCCGGGGACCAATTGCGCGCCTTGAAAGGCGTAGCCGTCCATGGCCGAATTGTCGTGCGGCGGCACGCTCAGTGGTGAGATGAGCTCGTGCGCCAGCACCCGGTCCAGGGCATGGTGGAGCTCGACCTCTTCAGTGTCCGTGAGAGGCTGGACCAGACGATGCAGGAATTCGCCCACGGCCTGGGCACTCAGGGCTTGTGGGTCGTAGCCCTCGAGCGCGCGGGCAATCTCGTCCAGGCTGGTCACGACTGTTCCAGCTGTCTCAGCTCGGCCAAGGTGTTGGCATTAAAGAAAGCTTGGCGGTCGTCGCATGGCGCATCAAAGGGCACCAGCACGCAGCGGTGCTGCGCGGTCCAGGCATCAATTTTGCGGCCACCGGCTTGGATGAAAGCGCTCAAGCTGGACACCAGCGTGGCCTTTAAAAGGCAAAACACGGGCTGTGGCCGCAGGCTGCCGTCTTCTTCGCGGGCACAGGGCATGGCAATCTCGGCGTCTTCGCGCAGCAAGGAGTTCATCAGCCGCGCGGCCAGATCCAGCGGAAAGCGGGGGGTGTCACAAGGCACGGTCAGCAAAAACTCGGTCTCACAAGCTTGCAAGCCCGCCAAAAAACCCGCCAAGGGACCGGCAAAGTCGGCTTGAGCGTCTGGCAGTACGGGCGCGCCCAGGCTTTCATAAGCGGCCAGGTTGCGGTTGGCGCTGATGAGCACCTGGCCCACCTGCAACTGCAGCCTGAACAAGGTGTGCAGCGCCAAGGGTGTGCCTTTGTAGGGCTGCAGCCCTTTGTCTATGCCGCCCATGCGGCTGCCTCGTCCGCCCGCCAGCAGGAGCCCGGTGATGGAGTGCGTGTCGGTCATGGTCTAACGAAAGGATTTCTAATGGATGCAAAAGGTCCGAGAGTCAGCCGCCTATGTAGCTCATCTCCACCCTGCGCGGGCCAGCGCCGTTGGCATCGGCGGGCAGCGCATGGCGCAGCTGGGAGTAGCGGTCGCTTCGGCCTTGCCAGATGTGGCCTATGGCGGCCGTCAGATCGGCATCGCTGGCGCCGCTTCGCAGCAGGCTGCGCAGGTCGTGGCCGTGACTGGCAAACAGGCACAGGTAGAGCTGACCTTCGGTGGACAGGCGGGCTCGGTTGCAGTCGCCGCAAAAAGCCTGGGTCACGCTGCTGATGAAGCCCACTTCGCCCGTGCCATCGGCGTAGGCCCAGCGCTCGGCGGTCTCGCCAGGGGCGGCGGCCTCCAGGGGCTGCAAAGGCAGTTCGGCTGAAATCCGCTGGACCAACTCGGCCGAGGGCAGCACCTCGTTCATGCGCCAGCCGTTGGTGGCACCCACGTCCATGTATTCAATAAAGCGCAGCACGTGGCCGCTGCCCTTGAAGTGGCGGGCCATGGGCAAAATTTGGTCTTCATTGGTGCCGCGTTTGACCACCATGTTCACCTTGATGTTGCCCAGCCCTGCGGACTGGGCGGCGTCTATGCCGGCCAAGACCTCGGCCACGGGAAAGTCCACATCGTTCATTTGGCGAAAGACCGCGTCGTCCAAACCGTCCAGGCTCACGGTCACGCGCTGCAAGCCCGCGTCTTTGAGCGCTTGGGCCTTGCGGGCCAGCAGCGAGCCGTTGGTGGTCAGCGTCAGGTCCAGAGGCTGGCCGTCGGGCGTGCGCAGCTGGGCGAGTTGGGCAATCAACACCTCTATGTTTTTGCGCAGCAGCGGCTCGCCACCGGTCAACCTGATTTTGCGCACCCCCAGGCCAACAAATTGCTTGGCCAGGCGGGTGATTTCTTCAAAGCTCAGCAAGGCCGATTGCGGCAAATAGGGGTAGGCCTTGTCGAAGACTTCTTTGGGCATGCAGTAGCTGCAGCGGAAATTGCAGCGATCGGTCACGCTGATGCGCAAATCGTGCAGCGGCCTACCCAGGCGGTCGGTCAGACCTTGGCCCCCATCTAAGCGCAGAGGCACTGTGGGTACAGCCAGCGGCCGGGAGGTGTTGCGTTGGTCAAGCAAAGGAATGATGCGTTCAGCCATGACCTATTTTCACTCAGTCTGCACACTGGCCTGTGCCTGCCATCGCCGCAGCCAGCCCAGGCCAGCCGTGGTGCCCGCGCGGGGACGGTATTCGCAGCCCACATGGCCGGGGTAGCCCAGCTCGTCGAGCAGCCTGAACAGATGGGGGTAGTTCAGCTCGCCGGTGTCGGGTTGATGGCGCTCGGGCACACCCGCTATTTGAATGTGGCCCACCTGATGCCAGTGCGCTTGCAGGCGCTTGGAGACGTCGCCCTCGCTGATTTGGCAGTGGTAAAAGTCCATCTGCACTTTCAAGTTCTCGCGTGCCACGGCCTGCACGATGTCGTGGGCTTGGGCCTGGCGCGACAAAAAGTAGCCTGGGTTGTCGCGCTCGTTGAGCGGCTCAATCATGACCGTGATGCCGTGCGGGGCCAGCACATCGCAGGCCTGGCGCAGGTTGGCCACAAAGATGCTGGTCAGCTCCTGCAGGTCGCTGCCAGCGGGCATGCGCCCGGCCATGGCGTGCAAGCGGGTGCAACCGGTGGCCTGGGCATAGCGCAGAGCGGTTTGTACCTTGTCGGCAAACTCTTGCTGCCTGTCTGGCAGGCAGCCCATGCCTTGCTCTTTGGCCTCAAGATCTCCCGGCGGCATGTTGAACAACACCTGCTTTATGCCATGCACGCGCAAGGGCTCAGCCACTTCCTCGGGTGAAAAGGCATAGGGGTAGAGGTACTCGACAGCGTCAAAACCATCGGCCGCAGCGGCAGCAAAGCGTTCTAAAAACGGATGCTCCGTGTACATCAAGGTGAGGTTGGCAGCAAAGCGGGGCATGGGAGCAGCGGCGGTGGTAGGGCAAACAATCTGCCATTGTGCTCCTGGCATCAAGGTTAGCCCCCCACGATCCGTACCCCCCGAAAACTCACCCAACCCGCTTTGTCGCTGGGCCTAATGATCTAAGGCTTGATCACCGCTTTGGCCTCCACCACGGCTGGCACGGTGGCGCTGCTCTTGGCGGGGGTGGGCGGGTGGAACTGCATGACCAAGGGCACGATCAACAAAGCCACGATGTTGATGATCTTGATCAGCGGGTTGATGGCTGGGCCGGCCGTGTCTTTGTAGGGGTCACCCACGGTGTCGCCAGTGACGGCGGCTTTGTGCGCCTCCGAGCCTTTGCCGCCGTGGTGATCATCTTCAATGTATTTTTTGGCGTTGTCCCAGGCGCCGCCGCCCGTGCACATGGAAATGGCCACGAACAAGCCGGTGATGATGGTGCCCATGAGCAGGCCGCCCAGGGCCTTGGGGCCGAGCAGCAGGCCGACCAAGATGGGGGCAACCACAGGCAGCAGCGAAGGGATCATCATTTCCTTGATGGCCGCACTCGTCAGCATGTCCACCGCGCGGCCGTACTCGGGCTTGGCCGTGCCGTCCATGATGCCCGGTATCTCCTTGAACTGGCGGCGCACCTCTACCACCACCGAGCCCGCGGCTCGACCGACGGCCTCCATGGCCATGGCGCCAAACAAATAAGGAATCAGTCCACCAATAAACAGACCCACGATGACCAAGGGGTCGCTCAGGTCAAAGCTGATGGCCGCGCCATAGCTTTCCAGCTTGTGGGTGTAGTCGGCAAACAGCACCAACGCTGCCAGCCCGGCTGAGCCAATGGCGTAGCCTTTGGTCACGGCCTTGGTGGTGTTGCCCACGGCGTCCAGCGGGTCGGTGACTGCGCGAACCGAGGCGGGCAGGTCGGCCATTTCGGCAATGCCCCCTGCGTTGTCGGTGATGGGGCCATAAGCGTCCAGCGCCACCACAATGCCGGCCATGCTGAGCATGGCCGTGGCGGCCACTGCAATGCCGTAGAGCCCGGCCAAGCCATAAGAGGTCATGATGGCCGCGCACACAAAGAGCACGGGCCAGGCGGTCGAGCGCATGGACACCCCCAGCCCGGCAATGACGTTGGTGCCATGGCCGGTGGTCGAAGCCTGGGCAATGTGCTGCACAGGGGCGTACTGCGTGCCGGTGTAGTACTCGGTGATCCAAACCAGTGCTGCGGTCAACACCAAGCCCACGGCGCAGGCGCCGAACAGCCGCATTTGGCTGCCAGCGGCGGCCACGGCGTTGTCGGGCATCAGCCAGACCGTGACAAAGTAAAAGGCCACCAGTGAGAGCAAGCCCGCGATGGCCAAGCCCTTGTAAAGCGCGGGCATCACATTGGTCATGCCAGGCGTGGCTTTGACGAAAAAGCAGCCGATGATGGAGGCGACAATGGATACCGCCCCCAGTGCGAGCGGGTAGACCACCGCGTTTACTGGCGCGGCGGTGACCAGCAAGGCGCCCAGCACCATGGTGGCAATCAGCGTCACGGCGTAGGTCTCAAACAGGTCGGCGGCCATGCCTGCACAGTCGCCCACGTTGTCGCCCACGTTGTCGGCAATCACGGCGGGGTTGCGCGGGTCGTCCTCCGGAATGCCGGCCTCGACCTTGCCCACCAAGTCGGCGCCCACATCGGCGCCCTTGGTGAAAATGCCGCCGCCCAAGCGCGCAAAGATGGAGATCAGAGAAGAGCCAAAGGCAAAGCCAATCAGTGGGTTGAGCAAGCTAGCGAGTTTGCGATCAGGGGTGAGCTGGCCGTTGCCCACCAAGAACCAATAAAAAACTGTGACGCCCAACAGGCCAAGTCCCACCACCAACATGCCGGTGATGGCACCGCCTCTGAATGCCACGTCCAGCGCCGGGCCAATGCCTCGGGTGGCGGCTTGCGCAGTGCGCACGTTGGCGCGCACCGACACGTTCATGCCAATGAAGCCGCAGGCACCAGACAGAACCGCGCCCACCACAAAGCCCACGGCCGTTAAGCCGTCTAGAAACAGGCCCATCAGCACAGTGAGCACCACGCCCACCATGGCTATGGTGCGGTATTGTCTGGCCAGGTAGGCGGCGGCGCCCGTCTGAATGGCGTCTGCAATTTCTTGCATGCGGGCGTTGCCCGCGTCTTGAGAAAGGATCCAGGATCGCGCCCAGATGCCGTAAATAACAGCGAGGAGCCCGCAGGCCCCGGCCAGTAAAAGTGCAGAATTTCCGGTCATTTCAAGCTTTCGCAGTTGGACTTGGGGATTCGGTGCAACGCATTGGGGGTCGCGACACCGCCTTGCGTTGCTTCCTCAAGCCCATGCACCGAGCAATGGACTGATTGGCCAACCCCTTCAATTTATCGCGAATCCATTGGGTTTCCTACAGGCCGTCAGGCCAGTATCAGTAAAATGAGGGTAAATACCTGTTCGAAGGGTGTTGTTTTTGAAACAAACCCATTTCCACCCCCCCGTTTTTCAACCACTACCACTGCTCAATATGTCTTTTGACAAAGTTGCTCCCGGCAAAAATGCGCCCGAATCGTTCAATGTGATCATTGAAATTCCCATGAACGCGGACCCTGTCAAGTACGAGGTGGACAAAGAATCGGGCGCGATTTTTGTAGACCGCTTCATGAGCACGGCCATGCACTACCCCACCAACTACGGTTATGTGCCTCAGACCCTGAGCGGCGACGGCGACCCTGTAGACGTGCTGGTGATCACGCCTTTCCCGCTGATTCCTGGCGTGGTGGTGCCTTGCCGGCCCATCGGCATTTTGAAAATGGAAGACGAGGCCGGTGAAGACGGCAAGGTGTTGGCGGTACCTATCGACAAAATCTTGTCCATTTACAGCCACTGGCAAAAGCCCGAGGACATGAACCAGTTGCGCTTGAGCACCATTGCCCACTTTTTTGAGCACTACAAAGACCTCGAAAAAGGCAAGTGGGTCAAGATCCTCGGCTGGGAAGGTCCCGAGTCCGCTAAAAAAGAAATCATGGATGGCATTGCCAACTACAACAAGGCCAAACAAGCCTGATGGCTTGGTCTCTCGTCAGCCGCCCTTGCATGCAGGGGTGTCCTTAAAAAAGCCGACTTTTACCGTCGGCTTTTTTCATCGGCCTGTCCAGCCACCCTGCGCTCAGGGAGATTGCTTGAAAGGCGTGCGCTGCTGCAGATGCTCCAAGTAGTTTTCCACCCCTGCACCCTCGCGCTCCAAAAAACGCTCCACCGCGTCGGCAAACGACGGGTGGGCCAGCCAGTGGGCGCTTTGGGTTTTGACCGGCATGAGCGCCCGCGCCATTTTGTGTTCGCCCTGCGCGCCGCCTTCAAAGCGCTGCACCCCGTGGGCGATGCACCAGGCCAGAGGCTGGTAGTAGCAAGCTTCAAAGTGCAGGCAGTCCACGCGTTCGAGCGCCCCCCAGTAGCGGCCATAGGCTGTGCTCACGCCACCGTCTTTGGTCTGGTTCAGCCCAATCAGGCTGCTGGCCATGGGCTGTCCGCCCCGTTCGGCGATAAAAAGCAGCCAGTGCTCGGGCATCTGACTGGCCATGCGCTCGAAAAAATCAGGGCTGAGGTAAGGCGCGTTGCCGTGCTCCAGGTAGGTGCGCTCGTAGCAACGGTAGAAAAAGGCCCAGTCTTGGGGCGAAATGTCCGCCCCGCGTGACCACCTGAACTGCACGCCTGCGTCTTGCACCTTGCGGCGCTCTTGCTTTATTTTTTTGCGTTTGTCCTGGCTCAGGGAGCCCAAAAAAGCGTCAAAGTCGGCAAAGGCTTGGCCATCGGGGGCTTGGTTGGCCCAGTGAAATTGAACGGTTTGCCTGAGCATGAGGCCGACTGCGGTGCAGGCGGCCGCGTCGGCTTCTGACAAAAACAGCAGGTGCAAGGAAGACAGCCCCTGCGCCTGGCACCAGTCGCACAGCGCCCTGGCCAAATATTGTCTGGCATGGGCGTCGCGTGCCAGCAAGCGCGGGCCAGGCACGGGCGTGAAGGGCGGTGCCACCACGGCCTTGGGGTAGTAGGCCAGACCATGCTGTTGATAAGCGTTGGCCCAGGCCCAGTCGAACACGTATTCCCCGTAGGAATGCGTTTTTAGCTGCAGCGCGCAGGCCGCCACCAGCTCTTGGCCCTCCCACAGCGTGAGCCAGCGCGGCGTCCAGCCGGTCTCGGGTGTGGCGCTGCCACTGGCGTGCATGGCTGCCAGGTACTCGTGGCGCACAAAGGGGTTGAGCTGGCCTGCGTCTTGGAAGGCCAGCAGTGCGTTCCAAACCTGTGGATTGACCTCGTCCGCACGGGTCAAGACCCGGGTGACATAATTGTCTTTATTCATTTGCATGACCAGTGCGACCAGATTTTGCCGCTGGTCCCTGAGGCTTAATACGGTTGTCGATGTTGCTCAAAATTTGCATTGCCCAGTTGAATTATTGCGTTGGTGACATGGCGGGCAATGCCCGCCTCATCGTTGCCGCTGCCCGCCAAGCCTACGAGGCGGGCGCCCGTTTGGTGCTGACCCCGGAATTGGCCATTTGCGGCTACGCCGCCGAAGACTTGTTCCTCAGGCCCGCCTTTGTCCAAGCTTGCGATGATGCCGTGAATGAGGTGGCCCGCGAGTTGGCCGGGTTGAAAGGCCTGCATATGGTGGTCGGCAGCCCCATGGCTTTGCCGCAATCCGACGCTACCCTGCAAAGCCGCAGTGTGCAGGTGCCTCAGCGCCTGAACGTGGCCCATGTGCTTTGTGAAGGGCGCCGCCTTCACAGCTACGCCAAGCGCGAACTGCCCAATTACCAGGTATTTGATGAGCGGCGCTACTTCATGCCTGGCCAGGCGCCCTGTGTGTTCAGCGTGGGCGAGGGCCCAGACGCCGTGAAAGTGGGCTTGCTCATCTGTGAAGACGCATGGTTCGAGGCGCCCGCCCAAAGCACGCGCGCGGCTGGTGCCGAGTTGCTGGCAGTCATCAATGCCTCTCCGTTTCACGCGGGCAAGGCCATGGAGCGCGAACGCGTGATGGGCCAAAGAGCCCAGGTCAATGGCCTGCCCTTGGTTTTTGCGCATTTGGTGGGTGGCCAAGACGAGGTGGTGTTTGAGGGCGCCTCTTTTGCCGTACAAGCCTCGGGCCAGGTGGCCGGTCGCGCGGCCAGCTTTGAGGCGCAGTTGTTTGAGCTGCAGGTGCAGCGCGATGTCTCAGGCGCTTTGCAGCTCAGTGCCGAAGTGGCCGCCGAGCGCAGCTTGGAGGCCGAGCTCTGGGACGCGCTGGTGCTGGGGGTGCGAGATTACTTGGGCAAAAACGGCTTTCCTGGCGCTTTGTTGGGCCTGTCCGGCGGCATTGACTCGGCCTTGGTGCTGGCCATTGCCGTGGACGCCTTGGGGCCTGAAAAGGTGAGGGCAGTGATGATGCCTTCGCCCTACACGGCCGACATCTCTCTGATTGATGCGCGCGAGATGGCCCAGCGCCTGGGTGTGCGCTACGACGAGTACCCCATAGTGCCCCACTTTGAGGCTTTTCTGGGCACGCTGGCGGGCGAGTTTGCAGGCCGCGCCGCCGACGCCACCGAAGAAAACATCCAGGCCCGCATTCGGGGCGTGATCTTGATGGCGCTTTCAAACAAGTTCGGCGCCATCGTGCTCACCACGGGCAACAAAAGCGAAATGGCCACTGGCTACTGCACGCTGTATGGCGACATGGCTGGCGGCTTTGCGGTCATCAAAGACCTTCTCAAGACCATGGTGTTCAAGTTGGCGCGCTGGCGCAATGAAAACGACCCGTACGGGCGCGGCAGCCAGCCCATTCCCGAGCGAATCATCACCCGTCCGCCCTCTGCCGAGTTGCGCGCCGACCAGACCGACCAAGACAGTTTGCCTCCGTATGAGGTGCTGGACGCGATTCTTGAGCGCTACATGGAAAACGATGAAAGCACGGAGGACATTGTGGCCGCAGGCTTTGACCGCCAAGTCGTCGAGCAGGTCACGCGCTTGATACGCTTGAACGAGTACAAGCGCCGCCAGTCGCCAGTGGGCATTCGCGTGAGCCACCGCAGTTTTGGCAAAGACTGGCGCTACCCCATCACCAGCAAGTTCAGGGCTTGAGCCTGCTTCTTGTTCCCGCGCCTTGATGAGCCACAATCGCTGAAGTTTGTATTGGAGAGAATTTAAATGAAGCAAATCACAGCCATCGTCAAACCTTTCAAGCTCGAAGAGGTGCGTGAGGCCCTGGCCGAATGCGGCGTGACGGGACTGACGGTCACCGAGGTCAAGGGTTTTGGTCGTCAAAAAGGCCACACCGAGCTCTACCGCGGTGCGGAATACGTGGTGGATTTTTTGCCCAAGGTCAAGGTGGAGGTGGTGGTCATGACCGAAGACGTGGACCGCTGCGTGGACGCCATCATCAAGGCCGCACGCACGGGCAAAATTGGCGACGGTAAGATTTTTGTGACCGACGTCGAGCGCGTGGTCCGCATACGCACGGGCGAGCAAGACGCCTCAGCCGTCTGAGCTGGCGCTTAAATTTGATCCAGCCGGTCTGAGCGGCTCAGCCCGGCAGACTGCACCAAGGAGCGCAGCAAGTCGGTGGTGTGTGCAGACACCTGGACCAAATCAGACTGCCATTCGCCCATGAAGCCTTGACCAGTGCTGTGCGACAAAAAAGCCAGCATGTGGTCGTAATACCCGGCCAAGTTGAGCAGGCCCACCGGTTTGTTGTGGTAGCCCAGTTGGCGCCAGGTCCACACTTCAAAAAATTCTTCCAGCGTGCCTATGCCGCCGGGCAGGGCCAAAAAGGCGTCGGCGCGCTCGGCCATCATGTGTTTGCGCTCGTGCATGTCGGCCACGATGTGAAGTTCTGTGCAACCCCGGTGCGCGTACTCTTTGTCCACCAAGGCTTGCGGAATGATGCCCACGACCCGGCCACCTGCTTCTAAGGTGGCATCGGCCAGGGTGCCCATCAACCCGTTGTGCCCGCCGCCGTAGACCAGTTGTCCGCCATGCACGGCGATCCAACGACCCACCTCTTGGGCCACCTCGCTGTATTGCGGCAGTACGCCAGGCCGCGAGCCGCAGTACACGCACAGTGAAAAAGCCGGTTTCATGCGAATCTCGCTCACAGCGCCATTCCCCAAGTGACGGCCCACAGCAGCAACGCCAACAGCACAGCGGCGCTGCCCAGGTCTTTGGCGCGCTTGGAAAAATCGTGAAATTGAGGGCCTATGCGGTCCATGCCTGTGCTATTTCTTTGCGGGTTGACCTTGGCGCTCACCGCTCCAGCCTCCGGGGCCAGTAGATCACCAGGTGCATTGCGCTGGGGTAATGAAAGCGGTGCCATGGCGTGCAAGCAGGCTCAAGCCTTGGCAGATTTGTCTGTTTTTGCAGGCTTAACCGCTTTGACGGGCAAAGGGCTGGAGACCAGCCGCGTGCGCGCCATCACGTCATGCACAAACTGACGATCGCGGTGCAACCTGGCCAGCAACATCCAAAACGCAATCCAGCCCAGACTGAGCCACAGCACGGAGCGGGCATCGAGCCCGAGCGACCAGGTCAGGGCCCAGGGCGGCACAAACCACAGCCAGCTCAGCACGTAGCGAACAAAAGCTTGCTTTTGCGACAGGTTTTGGCCTTGGCGATCCACGATACGGATGTGCCATGTTTTCATGGCCAGGGTCTGGCCCCGTGCCCAGAACCAAACAAAGTAAATGCCCAGCACCAAAAACAAAAAAATCTGCTGAGGAAGGCGGTTTTCAAGGGCATGCCGGGTTTGGCTTAAAGCGCTGAACAGGTAGTCGGCTATGAACACCACGGCAAAAAGCAGCATGCCCTCGTAGAGCCAGCAGGCCATGCGGCGGGCAATAGAGGGCGTAGAAAGGAGATCGGCGTTCACAGGAGGGGCTCAGAGCTTCAGGCAAAAAAACAGGATCACAAATGATCCTGCGGTCTGAAGTCTAGTTGCTGGCCGCAGGCTCAGCAGCGGTCGCTGGAACATCCCCAGACTTGAGTGCCTTGGCGGTGGTGACAGGCGGCACCACCGCCAACTTTTGAGCTGGCACGGGTTTGACTGCGGGGGCCGCGCCCAAAGGACGAGTTTTGGCCTTGTCGCTCAGCTCTTGGCGTTGCTCAGGGGGCAGCGCTTGGTAAGCCTGCCATTTCGCCAGCTTTTCAGCAGGTGTCAATTCTTTGGAAATTTCAGCCGTCTTGCCGAAATTCAAGCGAGCTTGGGCTCTTTCTTGGGGCTTGAGCGCAGCCCATTCGGTCATGCGCTCGTGCATCTTGGCCTGCTCGCTCTGGCCCAGGGTGGGGTAGTTTTTAGAAACTTCCAGCCATTTGCGCTTGTGAGCCGGGCTCAGGCTGTCCCAGGCGGCGGCCAAGGGCGCGAGAGCTTGGCGCTGACTTTGGCCTAGCTGGTGCCAGCTTGAACCTGAAGCGGGCTGGGGCAGGGCGGCGGCTGCAGGCTTGTTGACTGCTTGCGGGCTGGGCTTGGGTTGTGTTTCTTCTGCCTGGGCGTTGCTGGAGAGCAGCAGTGCAGGCCAGGCCAGTGCCAGCAGCGCGGCGCGCAGCCCAGGCGCATGGCGTGCCAACCCCACAAGGCTAGACTCTGCCTGAATTTGAGAGAGATTGTGGACCGTGTTCATGTGCTGCAGGGTAAGGGAAATCAGCTTCACTCGTCCTTTTGCAGGAACTGGATAAAGCCAGGGTCGGCAAAGGCCTGCGGTGGCAACTCGTCGGTGAGCAGCGCCATATCCACGTCGGCCAACTCGCGGGCTCTTTCGTCGCTTTGAAGGTCGCTGATGCCCATGAGGCCAAGCACCAACACGCCTATGGCAAGAATGCCACTGAGACGGCTGAACAAGCCCATGCCTTCCTCACCCCCCCAGCCCAGGGCGGCTGTTCCGCCTTGCGCGACCCAAATTGGTGCATGCCGAACAATTTCAATTTTTCTTTGGGCCACGGCCCGTTCGCGGGCGGCGCGCAGGCGCTCGCTGATGTCATAAGGCAGCTCGGCCGCACCCAGGTTGAGCTGAGCGGCCAGCTTCAAACCTTGGCGGTTCATCATTCTTTCGGCGTAGCGCGGATCGATATTGTTCATAGTTTGATTCCTTTGGCACTCAATGCTTTGCTGAGGGCCTGTACCGCACGGGAGCAATGTGTTTTGACACTGCCTTCCGAGCAGCCCATGGCTGCAGCTGTTTCGGCCACGTCCATCTCCTCCCAGTAACGCATCAAGAAGGCTTCTCGTTGACGTGCGGGCAAATCCAAGATGTGAGTTTCAAGTTCATGCAGAATTTGTGCCCGCTCCAAGCTGTCTTGGGCGCTTTCTCGCGGCGTGCCCCAGCTGGACTCCACCCCCTCCCAGCTTTCGAGCAGGTCAAACTCGTCTTGCTCGCTGGAGGCCGACAAGTCCCCCAAGCTGGAAAAGTGTGATTTGTAGGTTTTTTGTCGCCTGAACCAATCGAGCATGGTGTTCGACAAAATCCGCTGGAACAGCATGGGAAGCTCGGCCAAAGGCTTGTCGCCGTAACTCTGGGCGAGCTTGAGCATGCTGTCTTGCACGATGTCCAAGGCTGCGTCCGTGTCGCGCACATGGTAAAGACTGCGCTTGAATGCGCGTTTTTCCACGCTGCGGAGAAACTCCGAGAGCTCTTTTTCAGTGGCCACGAATGGGTTTTGTCTCTGGCTGGCGCCCTCGTTGTGCCCGCTCAATGCGGCGAGGTGTAGGGTTGCGATGCAGTATCAAACGGGCGCGATTATGCACCCCGATCCATCGAAGACGAGTCCTGCGCGGGTCCACCCAGGCCGCTGTATCTGGCATGCAATAATATTAGGTTGCATTCAATCAGCAAAAGGGCCTGGATCCGGCGGAGCATCAATTCGCCCATGGTCGCAGGTCTCAAGTCACAACGCCGTCTTACAAGGATGGGCGAAGCGGCACCCAAGGTTTTTCGTTAGAGAAAATCACAAAGGTTCATCATGGAAACGATCAAGTCGGAGCACGCCTCTGCATCCGCCTCCCCTGCCGACAAACTTCCCGAGCTCATGGGCGCGGAGATTTTGGTGCGCTCTCTCATTGAAGAGCAGGTCAAATACATCTGGGGCTACCCCGGTGGGGCGGTCCTCTACATTTACGACGCACTCTACAAACAAGACGTGATGCAGCACGTGCTGGTTCGTCATGAACAGGCGGCTGTGCATGCGGCAGACGGTTATGCCCGCGCCAGCGGCGAGGTGGGCGTGGCCCTGGTCACCTCCGGTCCAGGCGTGACCAATGCCGTCACCGGCATTGCCACGGCCTACATGGACAGCATCCCCATGGTGATCATCACCGGGCAGGTGCCTACCCCCGCCATAGGCCTGGACGCTTTCCAAGAATGTGACACCGTGGGCATCACCCGGCCCATCGTCAAGCACAATTTTTTGGTCAAAGACGTTCGCGACCTGGCCAGCACCCTCAAAAAAGCCTTTCACATTGCCCGCACTGGCCGCCCCGGCCCGGTGGTGGTGGACGTGCCCAAAGACGTGTCGTTCAACAAATGCGCCTACGAATACCCCGCCACGGTTGAAATGCGCAGCTACAACCCCGTGCGCAAAGGCCATGGTGGCCAAATTCGCAAGGCGCTGCAACTCTTGATGACGGCCAAGCGCCCCTACATTTATTCAGGCGGTGGTGTGCTCTTGAGCAATGCCTCGCAAGAATTGCGCACCTTGGTGGACATGCTGGGCTACCCCTGCACCAACACCTTGATGGGCTTGGGCGCTTACCCCGCCACTGACCCTAAATTTTTGGGCATGTTGGGCATGCACGGCACCATTGAAGCCAACAACGCCATGCAAAACTGCGACGTGCTGCTGGCCATTGGCGCGCGCTTTGACGACCGCGTGATTGGCAACCCCAAGCACTTTGCGCAAAACGACCGCAAAATCATTCACATTGACATTGACCCGTCCAGCATTTCCAAGCGCGTCAAGGTGGACATTCCTATCGTGGGCGATGTCAAAGACGTGCTCACCGAACTGCTCAACATGATTCGGGAGTCCGGCCTCAAGCCCAACGCGCCCGCTCTGGCGCAGTGGTGGCAGACGATTGAAGGCTGGCGCAGCCGCGACTGCCTGAAGTACGACCGCAGCAACCCCAATGTGATCAAGCCGCAAATGGTCATTGAAACTTTGTGGAACATGACCAAGGACGTGGAAGCCTACGTCACGTCTGATGTGGGACAGCACCAAATGTGGGCCGCTCAGTACTACAAATTCAACGAGCCGCGCCGCTGGATCAACTCCGGCGGGCTGGGCACCATGGGCGTGGGCATTCCTTATGCCATGGGCATCAAATTGGCTAAGCCCGACAGCGAGGTCTACTGCGTCACGGGCGAAGGTTCGGTGCAAATGTGCATTCAAGAGCTGTCCACCTGCTTTCAGTACAACACGCCCATCAAGATCGTGGCCCTGAACAATCGCTACTTGGGCATGGTGCGCCAGTGGCAAGAAGTTGAATATTCGGGCCGCTACAGCCACAGCTACATGGATGCCTTGCCTGATTTTGTGAAACTGGCCGAGGCCTATGGCCACGTCGGCATGCTGATCGAGCGTCCAGAAGACGTCGAGCCTGCATTGCGCGAGGCCAGGGCGCTGAAGGACCGCACCGTGTTCATGGATTTCCGCACCGACCCGACGGAAAACGTGTTCCCCATGGTGCAGGCTGGCAAAGGCATCACGGAAATGCTGCTGGGCAGCGAAGACCTCTGAACCCCACCGGGCGCTGGTAGCGCCCATTTGCGGCCGGCGTGTCACGCCAGTCATCCCTTGGACGAATCTATTGACCACCGAGCCCGTGCATTACCGTGCACGGGGGAGGGTGGCAAAAAGAGGAATCAAATGAAACACATCATTGCTGTCTTGCTAGAAAACGAAGCGGGCGCCCTGTCCCGCGTGGTGGGCCTTTTTTCGGCCCGTGGCTACAACATCGAGAGCCTGACCGTGGCCCCCACGGAAGACCCCAGCCTCTCGCGCATGACCATCCAGACCACCGGCTCTGAAGACGTGATCGAGCAAATCACCAAGCACTTGAACCGCCTGATTGAAGTGGTCAAGGTGGTGGACTTGTCTGAAGGCCCGTACACCGAGCGAGAACTCATGATGGTCAAGGTGCGCGCCGTGGGCAAGGAGCGCGAGGAAATGAAGCGCATGGCCGATATTTTTCGCGGTCGCATCATCGACGTGACCGAGAAAAGCTACACCATAGAGCTCACGGGCGATCAGTCCAAAAACGATGCTTTTCTGGAAGCCATTGACCGCAGCGCCATTTTGGAGACCGTGCGCACAGGCGCCAGCGGCATTGGCCGTGGTGAGAGAATTCTGCGCGTTTGATGCTTAGCAAGGCTCGACCACCCGTCCGTTCGGGTCGAGCCTGTCGAAGCCTCGCAAGTATTGCGGGGTGTGCTTGAGCCCTTCGACAGGCTCAGGACGAACGGCGTTACCAACTGGAGATAAAAATGAAAGTTTTCTACGACAAAGACTGCGACCTGAGCCTGATCAAAGGCAAAACCGTCGCCATCATTGGCTATGGCTCGCAAGGCCATGCCCACGCTCAAAACCTCAACGACAGCGGCGTCAAAGTCGTGGTGGGCCTCCGCAAGGGCGGCGCCTCGTGGGACAAAGTCGGCAAAGCCGGCTTGAACGTGATGGAAGTCAATGACGCCGTTAAAGCGGCTGACGTGGTCATGATCTTGTTGCCCGACGAGCAAATCGGCGAGGTTTACACCAACAACGTGGCCCCCAACATCAAACAAGGCGCGTCGCTGGCCTTTGCGCACGGCTTTAACGTGCATTACAACCAAGTCAATCCACGCGCCGACCTCGACGTGTGGATGGTGGCGCCCAAGGCTCCCGGCCACACCGTGCGCAACACCTACACCCAGGGCGGCGGCGTGCCCCACCTGGTGGCTGTGCACCAGGACAAGAGCGGCAAAGCCCGTGACTTGGCCTTGTCCTACGCCATGGCCAACGGTGGCGGCAAGGCCGGTATCATTGAGACCAACTTCAAAGAAGAAACCGAAACCGACCTGTTCGGCGAGCAGGCCGTGCTGTGCGGCGGCGCGGTGGAACTCATCAAAATGGGCTACGAGACCTTGGTGGAAGCCGGCTACGCCCCCGAGATGGCCTACTTTGAGTGCCTGCACGAGCTCAAGCTCATCGTGGACCTGATCTACGAAGGCGGCATTGCCAACATGAACTACTCCATCTCCAATAACGCGGAGTATGGCGAGTACGTGACCGGCCCTGAGGTCATCAACGAGCAGTCGCGCGAGGCCATGCGCCACGCGCTCAAGCGCATCCAAAACGGTGAGTACGCCAAGATGTTCATTCAAGAAGGACGCTTGAACTACCCCAGCATGACCGCTCGTCGTCGCAACACCGCCGACCACAGCATTGAAGTGGTGGGCGGCAAACTGCGCGCCATGATGCCTTGGATCGCCAAAAACAAGCTGGTCGACCAAACCCGCAACTGATGAGCCACGGGCGAGCCACATCGCCACTGTCCAGAAAAGGCCGCTTTTGAGCGGCCTTTTCGCTGGTGGCCAACCCTTACACTTCCAACATGAATGACGGAAACGACACGCACAACGACACCTCGTCCGAGGGCCTGGTGATACGCAAGCGCCGCAAGGGCATTTATGTCTTGCCCAACTTGTTCACGCTGGCGGCCTTGTTTGGTGGTTTTTACGCCATCGTGATGGCCATTGACGGCCGCTTTGACCAAGCGGCCGTGGGGGTGTTTTGCGCCATGGTGCTCGACAGCCTGGACGGCCGGGTGGCCCGCATGACCAACACCCAAAGTGCCTTTGGCGAGCAAATGGATTCGCTCTCAGACATGGTGTCATTTGGCGCCGCGCCCGCGCTGATCGCCTATGTGTGGGCGCTCAAAGGCCTGGGCCGTTGGGGCTGGATCGCCGCTTTTGTGTACTGCGCCTGCGCGGCACTCAGACTGGCCCGATTCAACGTCAACACGGCCGTGGTCGACAAGCGCTTTTTCCAAGGTCTGCCATCTCCTGCGGCAGCGGCCATGGTCGCGGGCTTCATTTGGTTGATGACCGAAGCTGGCGTGGTGGGTGAGCAGGTGCGCTGGTGGATGTTTGGCCTGATGCTCTACGCGGGCTTGACCATGGTCACCAACGTGCCGTTTTACAGCTTCAAGGAAGTGAGCTTCAAACGCAGCGTGCCTTTTGCCGTCATTGTGCTGCTGGCCTTGGGTATTGCCGCCATCAACATCGACCCGCCCACCGTGATTTTTGGCTTGTTTGTGGTGTATGGCCTCTCGGGTTACGTGCTTTACGTGTGGCGCCGGGCCAAGGGTTTGCAAACCAGCGTGATCTCCACCTCCACCGACGAGCCTGATGAGCGCGGCTTGCACAAGTAAGACACTGTGCTCTGGACCTGAGCGGTCACGGCGATTGAGCGCCCGTTCGGGTCTTTCTTTGTGATACATTCCAAAATATGAAACATGCGCTGCTGCAACTACTGCTACCTCCCCACGGGCGGAGACGATAACGCGCACGCGTTTTCCCAGTCAACGGCCCGTTTGCACCAGCAGCGGGCCGTTTTCTTTTGGGGCTGCCGGACCACCAGACCATTTTTCACCTGAACACACCATGACCATGTTGAAGAACCCTGCCAGCAAATACAAGCCTTTTGCACCGGTGGGCCTGAGGGACCGTCAGTGGCCTGACGCCGTCCTCACCCGCCCGCCGATTTGGTGCAGCGTGGACCTGCGCGATGGCAACCAGTCCCTGATCGAGCCCATGGACATGGCTCGCAAATTGCGCATGTTCGAGCTCTTGGTGGCCATGGGCTTCAAGGAAATCGAGGTGGGTTTTCCTTCGTCTTCGCAGGTGGAGTTTGACTTTGTGCGCAAGCTCATTGAGGAAGACCTGATCCCGCAAGATGTCACCATCCAGGTGCTCAGTCAGGCCCGTGAGCACTTGATTCGCCGCACCTTTGAGGCTTTGCAAGGCGCTCGCCGGGCGATTGTTCACCTCTATAACGCCACGGCCCCGGTCATGCGCCGGGTGGTGTTGGGCTTGTCCGAGGACGGTATTGTGGAGTTGGCCGTGGAAAACGCCAGGCTTTTCAAGACCTTGGCTGCCGAGCAGCCTGCCACCGAGTGGGTCTTCCAGTATTCACCAGAGATGTTTTCTGGCACCGAATTGCACTTTGCCAAGCGCGTGGTCGATGCGGTCACCGAGGTGTGGCAACCCACGCCTGAGCACAAGTGCATCATCAATTTGCCATCGACCGTGGAGCACTCCACGCCCAATATTTTTGCCGACATGATCGAGTGGATGCACCGCCACTTGGCACGCCGCGACTGCCTGGTGTTGTCTGTGCATCCCCACAACGACCGAGGCACAGGCACGGCCGCGGGCGAGTTTGCGGTGATGGCGGGCGCAGACCGGCTCGAAGGCTGCCTCTTTGGCAATGGCGAGCGCACCGGCAACCTGGACCTGGTGAATGTGGCGCTCAACTTGTACTCGCAGGGCGTGGCACCGGGCCTGGACCTGTCAGACATTGATGAGGTACGCCGCACCGTGGAGCTGTGCAACCAGCTGCCCGTGCACCCCCGCCACCCTTATGCGGGCGACTTGGTCTACACCTCGTTTTCGGGCTCGCACCAAGACGCCATCAAAAAAGCCTTTGCCGCCCGCCAAGAGGGCGACATTTGGGACATGCCTTACCTGCCGCTGGACCCCAAGGACCTGGGCCGCAGCTACGAGGCGGTGATCCGCGTCAACAGCCAGTCGGGCAAGGGGGGCATTGCATACCTCTTGGAGAGCGAATACGGGCTGGAGTTGCCCAGGCGCCTGCAAATTGAGTTCAGCCAGGTGGTCCAGCATGTGATGGACGACACCGGCAAAGAGCAGTCTGCCCAAGATATCCATGGCCTGTTTGAGCGTGAGTACATGCTGGACGGCCACCAACTGCTGGGCCACGCCCTTCAGCCTGCGGCGGACAAGCAGGTGCGGGTGCAGGCCCAGGTGCGCTGCGCCGGCCGCACGTTCGAGATTGAAGGCCAAGGCAATGGCCCGATCGATGCTTTTGTGAACGGCTTGCAAGCGGGCTTGGGGCAGACGGTGCGGGTGCTCGATTACCATGAGCATGCCGTCAGCGGCGGCGCCAACGCCCAGGCGGTGGCCTACATTGAGCTTCGCATTGGCGAGCGGACCTTGTTTGGCGTCGGCCGCGACGCTGACATCGTGGCCGCCTCGCTCAAGGCCATCCTGTCGGGCCTCAATCGCACAGGCATGGAAATCAACACCCAGGAGGCCACATGGCAGACAAACTGATCATTTTTGACACCACCTTGCGCGATGGCGAGCAGTCGCCTGGCGCCTCCATGACCCGCGACGAAAAGCTGCGCATCGCCCGCCAGCTTGAGCGCCTGAAGGTTGACGTGATCGAGGCTGGCTTTGCTGCCAGCTCCAACGGCGATTTTGAAGCCGTGCAAGCCATTGCCAATGCCATCAAAGACTCCACCGTGTGCTCGCTGGCCCGTGCCAATGACAAAGACATTGCGCGCTCTGTCGAGGCCCTCAGGGGCGCCCAGCGCGCCCGGGTGCACACCTTCATTGCCACTTCGGCGCTGCACATGGAGAAAAAACTGCGCATGTCGCCCGAACAGGTGCTCGAGCAAGCCAAGCAATCGGTGCGTTTTGCCCGCAATTTGCTGGACGATATTGAGTTCAGCCCCGAGGACGGCTACCGGAGCGACCCCGACTTTTTGTGTCGCGTGCTCGAAGCCGTGATCGCCGAAGGCGCCACCACCATCAACGTGCCTGACACCGTGGGCTATGCGGTACCCGAGCTGTATGGCGAGTTCATCCGCAACCTGCGCGAGCGCGTGCCCAACTCTGACAAAGCCATTTGGTCCGTGCACTGCCACAACGACTTAGGCATGGCCGTGGCCAACTCGTTGGCCGGCGTCAAGATAGGCGGCGCCCGGCAAGTTGAATGCACCATCAACGGCTTGGGCGAGCGGGCGGGCAATTGTTCGCTGGAAGAAGTCGTCATGGCCATCAAAACACGGCGCGATTACTTTGGCCTTGAAGTCGGCATTGACACCCATCACATTTTGGCTGCCAGCCGCATGGTCAGTCAGACCACCGGTTTTGTGGTGCAGCCCAACAAGGCCGTGGTGGGCGCCAACGCCTTTGCCCACGCCTCGGGCATTCACCAAGATGGCGTGCTCAAGGCGCGCGACACCTACGAGATCATGCGCGCCGAGGACGTGGGCTGGAGCGCCAACAAAATCGTGCTGGGCAAGCTCAGCGGCCGCAACGCTTTTAAGCAGCGCCTGCAAGACCTGGGCGTGCAGTTAGAGAGCGAATCCGAGATCAACGCGGCTTTTGCGCGCTTCAAAGAGCTGGCCGACCGCAAAAGCGAGATTTTTGACGAAGACATCTTGGCTCTGGTCAGCGACGAGAGCGTGAGCAGCGACAAAGAGCAGTTTGGCTTTGTCTCGCTGTCCCAGCGCAGCGAAACGGGTGAACGTCCGCACGCGGCCATCGTCTTTACGGTGACCGGCCTGGAGGTCAAAGCCCAGTCTGAGGGCAATGGCCCTGTGGATGCCACGCTCAAGGCGATTGAAAGCCATGTGCAAAGCGGCGCCGAGATGGTGCTGTACTCGGTCAACGCCATCAGCGGCTCCACCGAAAGCCAGGGTGAGGTGACGGTGCGCTTGCAAAACAGCGGTCGGGTGGTCAACGGTGTGGGCTCTGACCCTGACATTGTGGTGGCTTCAGCCAAGGCTTACCTGAGCGCACTCAACAAGCTGCAAAGCAAGGCCGACAGGGTGGCCGCCCAGGGCTGATGTGGGCTTGGACTGGTCTCGGCCTGTCCGTGAGCGGTGGCAGCGGCCGAGCTTGCTGGAGGTGTCCCGACCTTTTTCTGGGAAGCCTGTGCTGACAGGGTGTTTAAACAAACTTTAACGCTTGAGGAAAGTGACGCAAGTTTTTGATATTGCGTCACTTTTTTAATTTGGATACACTCAGACGAACTTCTAAACACTTTCATTTGACATTTTGCGTATGCCCATGCACTCTTTGCGCCGTGTCCTTCAAAGTTTTGCCTTGCTGGCCTTGTCAGGATCGCTGAGTTTGGCCCCCCAAATGGTGCATGCCCAAGGCAGCGCCAAAGACGCGCAGCGCGACGCTGGCAAAAAGTCCCAAAAAGCAAAGACGTCCAGCAAAAACGACAAAGCAAGCAAAGCCAGCAAGGTCAAGACAGCCCAAAAAGCGGACTCCAAAGCGAGCAGCGCTGGCAAAACAACCACAGCTAAAAAAGCTAACACCCGCAAGACAGCCCGAGTCTCCAGCGCCGGCGTCAAGTCGGCCTCTTTGCGCGCCTCAGAACCTGCCCGCCTGTCGTTTGGTCAAAAAGCCGGCCTGCACGACGCCTTCGACCCGTTGTCCCTCAAGTCAAGCGTGGCCTTGGTCATAGACCAAGACACCCGCGAGGTGCTGCTCAGCAAGAACGAGCATGCCGTGTTGCCCATTGCCTCGCTCACCAAGCTGATGACGGGCGTCATCATCAGCGCGGCATCGCTCCCTATGCAGGAGATGATCACCATCACCCAAGACGATGTGGACACTGAAAAGGGCAGCACTTCGCGCTTGCGCGTGGGCACCGAACTCAGTCGGGGTGAGTTGTTGCACCTGGCCCTGATGTCCAGCGAAAACCGTGCCTCTCATGCCTTGGGTCGCACTTATCCAGGCGGCATGACGGCTTTTGTGGACTTGATGAATGCCAAGGCCAGGGCTCTGGGCATGAAGGACACGCGCTATGTAGAGCCTACGGGTTTGTCCAGCCGCAACCAGTCGAGTGCGCAAGATTTGGCAATTTTGGTCACTGCCGCCCATGCCCACCCCATTTTGCGCGAGCTGTCCACCTCCACCGGCCACCAAGTGGCCGTGGGTCGCCAAACTCTGCAGTACAACAACACCAACCGACTGATCAAGAACCCGGCCTGGGACATTGGTTTGCAAAAAACGGGTTACATCTCAGAGGCGGGTCAGTGCTTGGTGATGCAGGCCAAGGTGGCTGGCCGCAAGCTCATTTTTGTGTTCTTGGATTCGGCTGGCAAGCTCAGCCGAATTGCCGATGCCGAGCGTGTGAGGCACTGGGTGGAAAGCCGACCGGCTTCACCCCGCTTGTCACCCCGCATGGGCGAGCCAGTGAAAATGGTGGGCGGATGACTCCTTCAGGGCGTCAGCTGACTTGGTCAAACGGCGCTCAGGCGCCGTTTTCATGGGCACCAATTTTTGCTGCGCTCAAGCTTGGTCATGGGACTGCTTGCAGCCCAGGGCAGAGGAAATTTCTTGGGCAGTCGCTTGCAGCTTGGCCAGCCAGTTCTCGTCCAGTCGGTCGGCAGGCGATGAGATAGACAGCCCGGCAATCAGCTTGTTTTGGTCGTCGTAAATGCCAGCGGCCATGCACCGCACCCCCAGTTCTAACTCTTCGTTGTCGCGCGCAATACCGTATTGCCTGGCCTTGGAGAGCTCTCTCTCCAGCACGGTCAGCTGCGTCAAGCTGTTTTGTGTGTGCCCGGGCAGGCCAGTTCGGGTGGCATAGGCGCGCAGGCGCTGCGGGTCGTCAAAAGCTAAAAACAGCTTGCCCACCGAGGTCAGGTGCAAAGGCGCACGCCCGCCAATGGCGCGCACCACTTGCATGCCCGAGCGTTCGCTGTAGGCGCGCTCCACATACACAATCTCATCGCCCTGGCGCACGCTGAGGTTGACCGGCTGCTGTATCAGCCGGTGCAGCTCGCGCATGGGGAGCAGCGCCGCATCGCGCACGCTCAGGCGCGCCTTCACCAGGTTGCCCAACTCCAGCAGGCGCATGCCCAGCCGGTAGCTGCCAGCCATGGGGCGGTCTACAAAGCGGCCCACGGCCAAGTCGTTCAAGATGCGGTGGGCCGTGGAAGGGTGCAGGCCAGAGCGTTCGCTGATTTCTTTCAAAGACATCGGCTCTTCGCGGCCGGACAAGATCTCCAGCAGGGTGAACATCCGTCCAATGACTTGAACAGTGGGCTCAGCGGGCAGCCTGGAGGGATCGGATTTCTTCATTTGCAGCTCACTTGTTGATGCTGCATTTTACTTTGTGAAATGGCAGGAGGCCAATCCAATCAGACGGCTGAGCTGTCGGCCGCCATCAGCTTCCCGGTTGCCACATCCCATCAAGCAGCTTTTCAAAAGGTGAAAACCGCGACTTGTAGCTCATCTTCGGACTCTCGCCTATCCAGTACCCCAAGTACACATAAGGCAGGCTCAAACGCTTGGCCTGCTCAATTTGCCAGAGCACGCTGGCGGTGCCGTAGCTGGCCTTGTCCTCGGGCTCGTAAAAGGTGTATACCGCCGAAATTCCGTCTTCCAACACATCCAAAATAGAGACCATGCGCAGCCGACCCAAGACGACCTCACCGCTGTCAGGGGTGGAGGAGGGGTCGCGAAATTCAATCAGCCGGGAGTTGACTCGACTTTGCAGCAAAAACTGTGTGTACTGGTCGGTGCTGTCTTGGTCCATGCCGCCGCCGCTGTGGCGCCCGTTTTGGTAGCGCAGGTAAAGCTCGTAGTGCTCGGGCATGAAGCACAGCTTGAGCACACGCACCTCAAGGTGGCTGTGTTGTTGGGCCGCGCGGCGCTGGCTGCGGTTGGGCTTGAAGTGTTGCACCGGCACCCGCAAGGGCACACAGGCTTGGCAACCGTCGCAGTAGGGGCGGTAGGTGAACATGCCACTGCGCCTGAAGCCCTTGGCCACCAGCTCAGAGTAGGCTGCGTTGTGAATCAGGTGGCTGGGGGTGGCCACTTGGGAACGCGCCTGTCGGCCCGGCAGGTAGCTGCAAGGGTAGGGCGCTGTGGCATAAAACTGCAGGGCCTGGAGCGGCAGGTCTTTGAGGTGGGTCACGTGGGAGCCAGCAGAAAAAGCTGTTGCCAGTATAGGGGGCCGAAATGCCAGGCTGGGGCAGGCAAATCCGCCCTTTGGGCCACCATGGCCACAAACTCGGCCCGTGGAATTTCTACCGCGCCCAGCTTCGCCAAGTGGCCGGTGTTTTGCTGACAATCGATGCGGTCCATGCCATGGGTCCGGCAAAAAGCCACCAAGGCCGCCAGTGCGATTTTGGAAGCATCGGTGCGGTGGGCAAACATCGATTCGCCAAACACCATGGCCCCCAAGTTCACGCAGTACAAACCGCCCACCAGTTCACCGTCCATCCAGGTCTCCACGCTGTGCGCCAAGCCCGCGCGGTGCAGGGTCTCGTAAGCGGCAATCATCTCGGGCACTATCCATGTGCCGTTTTGGTCTGCGCGCAGTTTGCCCGCGCATTGGCGAATGACCTGGCCAAAAGCCCTGTCCATGCTGACTTCGTAACCCGGGGTGTGTGCAAAGCGCTTGAGGGTTTTGATCAGCGAACGGTGGAGCTTGAATTGCTCTGTGTGAAGCACCATGCGCGGGTCTGGGCTCCACCACAGCACGGGCTGGCCCACGCTGAACCACGGAAAAATACCCCGGCTGTAGGCCTGACGCAGGGTGGCCACATCCAGCGCACCGCCCGCGGCCAGCAGACCTGGGGCCGGGGCGTGGGTCCCCCAGGCATATTCCAGCGCAGGGAAGGGGTCACCGGCGTTCAGCCAGGGGATGGGGGGGTGTGGGCGTCGCATGGGCCAAGCAGTGATGAAAGCCGATGCATGGTAGCGCCAAGACCGCCAAGGGTTTGCGGTCAGCCCAACTGCCAGCCTGGTCATAAGCCGCAGTTCATGCACAGGTGCCCTGCGGGACTGTGGCTGCGCGTCGCCACAGGGCTTTCAATCAGGCGATTGTGACAACCATCCTAAGGAGCCCATGAAATAGCCAATTAAACAACGACATTCATCGCCCCTGACCGGCCAAGATGATTGTCGCTAGACCGGCCATGCTGGTTGACGCCGTCCACCTCAGGCCCAAAGACCATGCGCCGTGCGCTGCCTGCTGCTTTGGCTTGCGTTTGGTTCACAAGTTTGAAGCGCGGCTGGCAAGCTGTGCGGGCAGTTCGGCAGACCTGGCCCTTTAAAAGCGCGCAGACACTTGGTTCCTCCTTGCATTACCATGCGCTGCACGGGCGCAACGGGCACCCGTTTTTATGAGGTCTGCATGTCTGCATCTACCCCCTACGTCCCGCCCCAGGTCTGGAGCTGGCAAACATCCAACGGTGGCCGCTTCGCCAACATCAACCGCCCGGTGGCCGGCGCCACCCATGACAAAGAATTGCCGCGTGGCAAACACCCCTTGCAGCTGTACTCCTTGGGCACGCCCAATGGCGTCAAGGTGACCGTGATGCTGGAGGAACTGCTGGCCCTGGGCCACACGGGCGCGGAGTACGACGCCTGGCTGATCCGCATCCACGAGGGAGAGCAGTTTGCTTCTGGCTTTGTGGGCGCCAACCCGAATTCCAAGATTCCTGCCCTGCTCGATTGCAGCGCAGCCGAGCCGGTGCGGGTGTTTGAGTCGGGCGCCATCTTGATGTATTTGGCTGAAAAATTCGGCGCCTTCTTGCCCAGCGCGCCAGCCCAGCGGGCCGAGTGCCTGTCCTGGCTGTTTTGGCAAATGGGCAGCGGGCCCTACCTGGGCGGAGGCTTTGGACACTTTTACGCCTATGCGCCCGTGAAGATCGAATACGCGATAGACCGCTTTGCGATGGAAACCAAGCGCCAGCTCGATGTGCTCGACCAGCGCCTAGCGCAGCATCGCTTCATTGCCGGAGACGACTACACCGTCGCCGACATCGCGATTTGGCCTTGGTACGGCGCCCTGGTCCGCGGCGAACTGTACGAGGCCGCCGAATTCCTGCAGGTGCAGTCCTACAGCCATGTGCAGCGCTGGGCCGAGGCCCTGGCACAGCGCCCGGCCGTTCAGCGTGGGCGCATGGTCAACCGCTTGCGCGGCCCCCTTGAGCATCAGCTGCACGAGCGCCACGATGCGAGTGATTTCGACACCCAGACCCAAGACAAGCTGCAGGTGGCCAAATGATCACCTTGTACGACTGCGCCACCGCGCCCAACCCCAGGCGTGCGCGCATTTTTTTGGCCGAAAAAGGCCTGGCGCATGAGACGGTGCTGATTGATCTGCGCTCCAGCGAGCAAATGTCAGATGCCTTCAGGCGCATCAACCCCCGCTGCACCGTGCCAGCGCTGCGGGTGGATGATGCGCTGGTGCTGAGCGACAACGCGGCCATTGCGGCTTACCTGGAAGCCCAGTACCCCCAGCCGCCGCTGCTGGGCCGCAGCGCCCGAGACAAAGCGGAGATCGCCAGTTTGAATTGGCGCATGGAGTTTGACGGCCTGATGCCCGTGGCCGAAGCACTGCGCAACAGCTCGCCCGCCATGGTCGATAGGGCTTTGCCCGGCCCGGTCAACTACCCGCAAATTCCCGAGTTGGCCCAGCGCGGCCAGGCCAGGGCGCAGCGGTTTTTTGCCGAGCTCAATGAGCACCTGGCCGGACGCAGCTTTGTGGCCGCCGAGCAGTTCAGCGTGGCCGATATCACCGCCGTGGTGGCGGTCGATTTCGCCCGCGTCATCAAGCTCAAACCCGACCAAAACCTCCCGCACCTCATGCGCTGGCGCGCCGCCATGGCCGAGCGGCCGTCCATGCAGGCCTGAAGACCTCTGTTTGTCGCGCTTTCACCCCCAAGTTGGGAGTGGGGCAGGGCTTCAAAGACCCTGCCTCCCTTGGGCAGTCAGCTGCGCAACAATGCTTGCATCATGACAAGCACACCTACTCCAATTTGGCTGCGCTGGCTGCGCAGCCCCAGGCACGGCCTGACGCTCATTGCGCTGGCTTGCCTGGCCCTGCTGGGCTTTGGCCTTTACCTTCAACACGGCGTGGGTCTTGAGCCTTGCCCCATGTGCATCGTGCAGCGCTACGCCATGGTCTTGATCATGCTGCTGGCTGCGGTCTTGGCTGGGTTTGCCCGGCCTACTGGGCGTGTCTGGGGCCTGGGCCTGCTGGTGCTCTTGTCGGGATCTGGGGCTTTTGTGGCCGCCCGCCAAAGCTGGCTGCAGTGGTTTCCGCCCGAGGTGTACTCCTGCGGCCGGGACTTTTACGGAATGATTGAGACCTTTCCCCTCAAACGCGCCATCCCGATGATCTTTCGCGGCAGTGGCGACTGCACCAAAATCGACTGGACTTTTGCAGGCCTGTCCATCGCCAACTGGTCTTTCTTGGCTTTCATGGGCATGGCCCTGTACTGCGCCTGGCTGCTGTGGCGGCAAAGGCAGGTTCAGCGCCTGGCGAACTGATCCGATAACTATTCTTTGCAATCACGGGCTGGCCCGTGGTTTAGCATGAGTCGCATGTCTTTCCTCACGAACACCCGCAGCGCGAGATCCGCACGAGCCCGACGCTCGTGGCCGTGCCCTGCGCGTGAGACCAAGACGATGGACCGCTGACCGCCCCCATCCCCGCTGATCTTCCCTCCAGGCCACGGCTCACCCCCGTGGCCTTTTTTTGTCTTCGCTTTGTCCAAAGGAGCTCCCATGACCGACCAGCTTGATGCCTTGATCCACCGCCCCCACCTCATGGCGGTGAACGCACGCCCACCGCAGGTGTTTGTGCGCGGTGAAGGTGCGTGGCTGTGGGACGCCCAAGGTCGGCGCTATCTGGACTGGCTGCAAGGCTGGGCCGTCAATGCGCTGGGGCACTGCCACCCTGTGCTGACGCAGGCATTGAGCGCGCAGTCCCAGCGCCTGCTCACGCCCAGTCCGGCTTTGTACAACGCACCCAGTCTGGAGTTGGCCGGTCTCTTGTGCGAACTCTCAGGCTTTGATCAGGTGTTTTTTGGCAGCACCGGGGCCGAGGCCAATGAAACAGCCCTCAAGCTGGCGCGCAAGTGGGGGCGGCTGCACCGGGGCGGCGCATTCCAAATCATCACCTTTGACAACTCTTTTCACGGCCGCAACCTAGCCACCATGGCGGCCAGCGGCAAGCCGGGTTGGGACGCGATGTTTGCCCCCGCCATGCCGGGCTTTGTGAAAGCCAGGCTCAATGACATTGAA